>Ga0105239_10000334_pt1 | contig 68928 bp, 63 predicted proteins | sample KBSC44metaG_FD_92761 | JGI IMG/M metagenome (GOLD analysis project Ga0105239, IMG submission 92761) | Corn rhizosphere microbial communities from Kellogg Biological Station, Michigan, USA - KBS C4-4 metaG | ecosystem: Host-associated > Plants > Roots > Rhizosphere > Soil | place: Michigan, USA...
CATCGTTTCTGCAGTCCCACTCCGCTCGAGTCTGTGCATCGCAGATCCTCATGCGGTCTCCAGCCTGCACACCAGAGGACTCGGCCGTCGATGCGGGCACGATCAGCGCACTCGCAACTCTTGGGTTGACTTCTGAAATGCCATTCTGCGGATGTCCGGCGATACACTTCAGCACTTCAAGCTTTTCACTGAGAAGAAGAATCGCGACCGCAGGAAACCCCGGCATGCGCGGAATCAGGCCTCGAAACGGTTTTAGCCACACTCCTCCCTGCGAAATCTCGGACAGATGCCTGACAAGCAGATTGAAGGGCATCCGCGCCGTGTCAAGGGGATATACCTTCTCGCACACCTGCGCTTCCCGCGTCTCGTCGCAAACATGAAGTGTTGCGTTGGTCATTTTTCCTTCCAGCAAAGTAGGCGATTTGGGCCGGTGGCAAAATCTCTTCACCTCTGCAACGCCAATCCCCGCGCAATTAGTAACCAAACACACCCCTTCGTGCGACCGAATACCACAAAAGCGCCATCCGCGCAGCGCAGGCCACTGTAAATAAATTGCTGAAACCCGCTTCATTAGCGGCGTTTCCTCACACTCTTTCTCGAGCCGTCACTCGTTCGAAAAACGAAAGGTGATCCAAATTACATACTTCACGGCAAAATACCGCCCGCAATATCGCCCGTATACCTCCTCAGTAACCAGACGAGTGCTTCAAAACAAGACTTGCAGCGGTTACAAAGAGCTCGATCTGCAGAACATGCGTTGTATTGCCGCTTCTTCGCCCCCGTCATAAAAAGGTGACAGGCACAACGCAGTGACGGTGCAAAATTCTTCCCGCTTCTGTGATCGCGGACGAGGGCTAAATATGAAGACTTCGCATTCTTTCCCCAGATCTAAGAATTCGACACTCGAGACTCAAGTCGCGCGCTTCCTCAACGCAGTCGCATTCAATCGCTTCGGATCCACACTCACTCATGACGACCGCGGAAGCGCGCTCGCCGAGACCGCAGTATCGATGCCCATCATCCTTCTGGTCATGACCGGCATCTTCTCCTTCTCGGTGGCGTTGCACCAGAAGCTGGCGCTGGCCGAAGCCGTTTCGGCCGGAGGACGCGTCCTCGCCGTCGAACGCGGTGACACCGATCCCTGCCAGAAGGCCACTGACGCTATCTATGCGGCTGCGCCCACGTTGAGCAAATCCAACCTGCAGATCAGCTACGTTATCGACGGCGTCGCCGTGGGATCCAACGTCACCAGCTGCGCCAACAACCCGAACATGACCGCCGGACGAACTGCCCAAATCATTGCTTCGTATCCGACTGCCGTATCCGTCTATGGAAAAAGCTTTGGGTCCTTGAGTCTGCAGACCAAGATCAGTGAGGCAATTCAATGAATCTCTCTATCCGGTCTTTCTTCACGCGACACATCGTCGATCAGAACGGGCAAGTTCTCCCCTGGATGGCTCTCCTCATTTGCCTCTTCATTGGAGCAGCCGGCGTCACGGTCGACCTCGGACATGCATACGTCTGCTACCGCGAACTGCAGGGTTCGACAGATGCAGCCGCATTAGCTGCCGGATATGAGCTCTCTCAACCCACGGCGACGGTTTCCTCCGTAAAGGCAGCAGCCAGCAACTATGGCTCTGCTACCAACGGCGCCAACATCAACACCAACTTGCCGAACACCACCATCACCACCGACCTCAACTGCTCGTCCAGCGTTGCAAACCTCGGCATCCTTTGCTCAAGTTCTTCTACCGGATACAACGTCGTTCGCGTTGCTCAGTCCGTCACGGTCCCTACGTACTTCATGAAGGCGTTCGCCTTTGCTGGCGTTCAGGGCGCGAAGTCAGTTCACCTCACCGCTGTCTCTACCGCTGCTGCCCGCGGTGCAACCAACTCGCAGTACAACGTTGCAGTCGTCATCGACACCACAGCCTCGATGAATACGATGGACTACGACGCCAACTGCAACAACACCAGAATTCACTGCGCCCTTCAGGGTGTTCAAACGCTTCTGAAAGCGCTCTCGCCCTGCACCACCTCCGGATCCGGCAAAGACTGCTCCGGCGGCAAAGCATTTGACCAGGTCAGCCTCTTCACTTTTCCCAACGTCCAGGCTAATCAGGCCAGCCGGGACACAAGCTGCCCCACCAGCAACCCCACAATCCCCAACTACTACACTCCAGTTCGCGGTGCGACATGGTCTGCTCCGACAGGCACCAGCGCCACCTATCAGATCACAAACTACACCTCAGACTGGAGCTCCACCGGCAAGCAGAACGGTGCTTTGAACACCTCGTCATCGCTCGCAATCGCTTCAGGGGCCTCTACCTCTTCAAGCTGCAAGGGTCTTCAGGCGCCCGGCGGCGACGGAACCTACTACGCAGGCGCCATCTATGCAGCACAGTCCTCGCTCATGGCAGCCCAGGCAGCAAATCCTAAATCAGAAAACGCTCTCATCATCCTGAGTGACGGCGACGCCCAGAGCACCAAAATCAGCGTGACGGGAACGGTTCAAAAAGCCGGCACCAGCACGCCCAAGCTGACGGTCGACTATCCCTCCAGCACCAACCAGTGCCAGCAGGCCATCGACGCAGCCAACTTCGCATCGTCTCAAGGAACCACGGTATACACCATCGCCTACGGTGCTGCCAGTTCGGGCTGCTCGCAAGACAAATCCGGACCTCTTGCCGGCATCTCGCCCTGCTCGACCCTGAAGAAAATGGCCACGGCACCCGGCAACTTCTTCTCAGACGCCGACGCATCGCAGAACAAAGGCCAGTGCACCTCGACCGAAAATCCGAACCTTTCCCTCGATCAGATCTTCAAGGCCATTCAAACCAGCCTTAGCTACTCCCGCCTGGTCCCCAACAGCTACTACAACTAGCTCGCCAGGCATTCCGCGACGCCGCGCTACTCCTTCGCCCGGCGTCGCTTTCTTTTTCACGCAACATCTCCACGGCGTGTGGATCAGACCGGTTGTGTTCCGGTCCTTCGAAAATGAAAAGACGCCGAAATTAGCGCTGTGCCCCATTCATGCGCAGTATCACGCGCATGAGTGGGAGAAGTCCCGCGCTCATCAAGAACTAGCCGCCCTCACTCCGTCCTTAACGCGCGCATCGGATCCACACTCGCCGCCCGCCTTGCCGGCAGCAAGGCCGCACCCGCCGATACGGCGCTGATCGCCACAATCGCAACCACAAAGCTCGACACATCAAACGGCGACATCTGGTACAGCATCGACTTCAGCGGACGGATTGCCAGAAGCGTCAGCGGAATCCCCGCCACCACCCCGAACACAAGCACCCACAGGCTCTCCTTCAGAAACATCATCAGCACCTGGCCGCGTGTTGCGCCCAGCGCCATCCGCACTCCAATTTCCGTACTCCGCCGGCTCACGCGGAACGAATGCGCGCCATAAAGTCCCGTTGCCACCAGCAACGCGGCCAGCACGCCAAAGAATCCTCCCAGTGCCGCAAACATCCGCTGCTGCCGGTAAGATTTTTCAAACTGCGCCGCCTGTGTCATTGGCTGTTCCAGCGGCACATCGGGATACATCGCCGAAACCGCTTTCCGTATCGCGGGCAGCATCGCCGTCGCATGGCCTCGCGTGCGCACTTCCACGTGCAGATTCCCCATTGCCTTGAACTGCATCGCGCCATAAAACGCCATCGGCCTTGGCTCTTCATCCACGCTCGTGTACTTGCTGTCCCGCGCTACGCCGACGATTGTGAAAGGATTCTTCCTCCCAAGCGCGTGTCCAACGGGATTTGTCTGACTCAAAAACTTCTTCACAAACGTTTCGTTCACTACGGCAACACGTTGTGTTGTCTCCGTGTCCGATGCCGCAAGATCTCGACCGGCAAGCATCGGCACTCCCATCGTCCGGAAGAAGTCAGGGCCCACATTATTCGAACGCAAAATCGCATCCTGCTTTTGAACTCCATCGAGAACCAGGTCGTTGTTGTCAGACCATCCCGACCCCGGTCGATTCTCTGCAAGCGAAACACTCTCCACGCTTGGTATCTGCCCGATCCGATCGAGAAGCCTCCGGTAGAACGCGTGCTCGTCGACCCCGCGCTGGGGCGTCACGCCAAACACCAGAAGCCCCTGCGTCTCCACCCCGAGATTCTCATTTGCATAATTGCGCAGCGTGCGTAGCAGCAGTCCCGCACTCACCAGCAATACAAGACACACCGCAATCTGCGCGGATAAAGTTACGCGCGCACCGTTCAGCCTGCTTCGAGTCGCGGTAGTCGTTGTCGAACCTGAACGCAGCACGCCGGCCACTGGCACACGCGACGCACTCCAGAGCGGGAATAGTCCGAATGCCAGTGCCGCCACCGCCGAAATTCCAATCGTGAACAGCAATACCGTGCGATCCGGACTCAGCCCCGTCTCCACGCCAGACCACGAGGCCAACATTTGCGTAGCGGAAAGTGCAAAGAGCCATCCTGCTGACGCCCCCACCACAACCAGTAGCACGCTCTCGCACAACAACTGCCTGAAGATGCTTGCCCTGCCCGCGCCGATAGCCATTCTCAAGCTGAATTCATATTCACGCGCCGTGTTCCGCGCCTGCACCATCATCACCACATTCGTGCACGCAATCAGCAGAACCAGGCCCACGAGCCCCATCAGGATCTCGACCGGTGTGCGCAAATCGGAGTTGTACCCGGAAATTCCTCGAGCCGGAACAAAGTCCAGCAAGGGCTTCCACTGCTTCTCATCAACCGTGCCCACTGTCTGTTTCACCACGCCGCCAAACGTCCCGACGAGCGCCTGCTGCGCCTGGATCGGCGTCACTCCCTGCCGCAGCCGCGCCATCAGTCGAAGGCACCACCACTTCGGAGACCCATAGAGCGTGTCATTTCCCGCCGGCGTTCCCCAGGCATTCAACTCCGGCCTGTTCTGCAGCGGAATCCAGAAGTCCGCCGACACAGCCGGTTCGATCCCCTTGAACCCGCGCGCCGTCACGCCGACAATCGTCAGCGGAACTCCCTTGACGTACATCGTCTTTCCGACCACATTCGGGTCTCGCGCAAAACTGCGCGTCCAGAACTCATAGCTGATCACCGCGGTCTGCGTATGATCCTTCTCGTCCTGATAAGTAAACCCGCGCCCCAGCCCCATTCGCGCCGACAGACCCGAGAAGAAATTCCCGCTGACCTCTTCTCCCTCCGCTTCTTCGGGAAGTTCGCCATGGCGGACGGCAACGCTGCCGTTGAAGCTCAGCGGGACATACCCGATAAGCTCCTCGAACACATCGGTTCGCTGCCGCAACGCTTCAAACGTCACCTCGGAAAAGGATGTATTCGAATCGCCCGTGTTGCCGGCGCCCGGTGCCTGACCCTCCCCATTGGCCATCCGCACGTAATAAAGCCCGTGAGGCCGCGACACGGGTAGCAACTGCATCAGCACGGCATTCATCACGCTGAAAACGGCTGTGTTCGCGCCAATGCCAAGTGCCAGCATCACGACCACCACAATTGCAAACCCCGGTGCCTTCTTCAGTTGCCGCAGCGCGTAGCGCAAATCACGAGCGAATGCTCCCATTGTTGACCCCCTCCGACGCCAAAAAGTCCCGCGGACTGGCCTTCCTTGGCGGCACACCCTGTTCTCTTTATTAGCATTTCCACTTCCGCCAAACCAGCATCCAAACCCCTGAGAGATCAAGAAATCCCGCCGGTTCAGGTAAGGCCGCACTGTCCGGAGAAAGAAAGTCCCGTCCGATTCTGAACACTGCCGGTTGAACTCCCGGCCACCCGGAGCGTAATAATGTCTTCCTGCTGTTATCTCGCTTCCCGCGATCGCCTTAACATTGCCCGCGACGCAACCCGATTCGGCAACCGATTCCAACGCCCCCCGAAAGGAATCCGCCATGAGTAGCTTCCCCGACCATCAGCTCCCGCACAGGTCGGTTGCGGCCAACAACCCGGGTTCAGCTTCATGGCGTCAGATACTCAAACGCGCTCTTGAACAGTCCACATGGAAGCGCACTAACGACACTCAACCGAAATCCAGTGATGCAGTGAAAAATTTATCCTTCTCCCGCACTCACATCATCCTTTTCAGCTTGGCGATCGTCGTCCTTCTAGCTATTGCAATCCCAATCATTCTCGTTATTCGCGCCGAGTCTCGACCCACTCACGTTTACCGGCAAGGCAAGAGCGTTGTTGCTCGTGGCGAATCCCTTCTCGGCATGAGTCAGCAGGGCACTGCGAAGCCAAAGCCGTCCCCATACAAGTACACGCTCGCCACACCGATTACGCGGCCCTCCACCCCTATCGTCTTCACGCCCCGTCCGGACCAGCAAGTCGCTGCACCGGGCGCTGCACCTCAGATTCCCAGTCAGGCAACACCTGTCGCTCCCGCACTCCCTCAAGCCTCAAACGCGTTGCCTGCTCCTGCCACTTCCTCAGCCCGGGTTCCCTTCAACCCTGTCGTCTATACAGCCCGTCACGAGAAGCGATTCGGAGGATGCTCCGGCCAGCTGACTCTGAATGCCGGCGGACTCAATTTCAACTGCCCTGAGAACTCCAGCGACAGCCTTCAGGTCGGACTCAATGAAATCGGCGCAATCGACGAAAACGGAGTTCAGACCACATCCGGCAAGAAGTATCACTTCGCCATCACCGGCATGAGCAAGCCCGCAGCTCAGCAGCTCTTCTCCAACTGGCTCCACCAGGTGCGTTAGCTTAGTTTCCGAACCGCGACACAGTCGGTGCCACTACAACCTACTGTCATCCCGACCGGAGGCGGTCCAGAAGACCGCCGTAGTGGAGGGACCCGCAGTTCGTGCTCTATTGCATCGATCCACCTCCGCTATCTTGAAGCCGATATACCTTTTGACGCCAAGCAAACGAAAAACCGCCCCTTCAGATTCCCTTAATCCCACCGTGACACAATCCTTTTCGCTGATCAGGATTGCTCTTCTTCCTGCACGAAAGGTTCATCCATGCGCGTCTTTTCCACCCTTCGCCGCCTCGCTCCAACTCTCCTCCTCGCCTCACTTTGCTCAGTTGCGCTGCGTGCCCAAGGCCCTTACAAAGTCCTCGACCAATGGAAGCTTACAGACGCTGGCGGCTGGGACTACCTCCTCGTCGACTCCGCTGCCCATCGCGTCTACATCACGCGCGGCGATCACGTCGACGCCATCGACTCCGCCACCGGCAAGGTCCTTGGCACCATCAGCGGACTCCACGGCACTCATGGCGTTGCTCTCAATCCCGACGGCAAAACCGGTTACATATCCGACGGCCGAGGTAATGCCGTCGTAGTTTTCGATCGCACCAGTCTCTCCACGCTTGCAACGATTCCCGCAGGCACAAATCCCGACGCCATCCTCTGGGAGCCTGCTACTAAATCCGTGTGGACCTTCAATGGCCGCAGCAACGACATCTCTGTCATCGACGCAGACTCGCGCAAGGTTATTGCGACCATCCCTGTTCCCGGCAAGCCAGAGTTCGCCGTCTCCGACGGGAAGGGAAGCCTCTACAACAACATCGAAGACAAGAACGAAATCGTGAAAGTCGACGTCCACTCCCATAAGATCGTAGCCACCTGGCCCGCCTGCGAGTCTCCCTCGGGCCTTGCACTCGACGCCTCCGGCAACCGCCTCTTCGCCGTATGTGATGGAAAAAAGATGGCCGTTCTCGACACCACCTCCGGCAAAATCCTCGCCACACCCACCATCGGAGACGGGCCCGACGCCGCCGCCTTCAGTCCGAAAGACAAACTAGCCTTCGCATCCTGCGGAGAAGGCGTCCTGTCGGTCGTCGATGCATCCGGCACTGACTACAAAACCGTCCAGACTCTGCCCACCAAACGCGGAGCCCGCACCATGACCTACGACCCGGCGACCGACCGCATCTACACCGTGACAGCGGACTTCGGCCCCGCCCCTGCCGCCACCGCCGACAACCCCCACCCCCGTCCCGCCATGCTCCCCGGCACCTTCGAGGTACTAGTCATTGGCCGCTAGTCGTCTACCACACAAGAAACTGGGTGCCCCAGGTCTCGCTTTTGAGACCTGGGTTTACAGTTTCTTCGTGCGATGAGTGGGAATAATTATGGAAAGCCACATTCTCAAGCTCACCAATCAAATCGCTCACCGGAACTCTCTCAGATAAACAAAATGACTGTCATGTTGAGCGCTGATCGCGAAGCGACCAGAGCCGAAACACCCGCAGTTGCTCCTAAACTAAAAGCGAGCATGATGACGCGTGCCCCACATCTCGCTTTTGAGACTCGGTTTTACAACCTCGACCGCCGTTCATCCGTCTTTCTAATGTGAGAGATCGTCCCTCGCCCCCTCGTCCGCTCGTCCCCTGGGTTCTTGCCACCAGGCTCCGGCGTGCCCTCCTGATATCCGTGCCTCTCGAAGTCATCAACTTCTGGGTCATCGGCTACCCGGCTGGCGGCCACGGCATCTCGCGCGCAGCGCAGTACGCTCCTGTCGCACTTCAGTGGTACATCCTTCATTTTCCGGGGATAGTAGCGGGGGATCGTATCATCTATTTCCGCGAGCACCACCCTATCCTTGCGGCAATCCTTTTCGCTGCGGGTCTCATAGACACAGCGCTATTGCTCCTCTTTATCTTCTGGATTGCAAGATTGGCTCGCCGGACACTTCGCAGGCTATCCTCCCCGCAGAAGCAGGCGGTGTGAAACGGGGCAAGGTCTTACCCTTGCAACTTACGTTGGTCGCGCTCTCTTCCGATCTCTGAGGTGTTGTCTTGATAAAGTTCATCCTTGCCGTCCTCGCGCTCATCGTTTTCGGGCTATCCTTCTGGGCCGATCACAAATGGCGTCAATGGATGAAGATGCGCAACTTGCACCTCGACCGGGGCCGGCCCAACAATTTACCTCCAGACAGCCACCGAAGGTAGTAACCCGCCGCTATTACCAATGTGCGGGCGCGGGTTCTCTAAAGCGTCATATCGCGCTCTGAAACTGAGAAACCGATTCCCGCAACTTTCCTCCTGCTTAGCCGTTACAATCAATTCAAGGGAGTGTCCAAGACACTATGCAAAGTAACCATGCCCAGGCTGTATTCCCCCGCCGAGCATCGCTGCTCACCACCGTTGCTGCCGCCCTGGCCCTCTCGATTGCACCGGCTGCACGCGCCCAGTTCAACGCTCCCGCGACAACTCCGGTGCGCGACCCCGCTGCGCTGAAGCCTCCCGCTGGCGCGCGCGTCGCCATCATCGAATTTGAAGACATGGAGTGCCCTGACTGCGCCAACGCCAACCCCCTCCTCCGAGAGGCCGCAGCCAAGTACAACATTCCCTTGATCCGCCACGACTTCCCGCTCCCGTTCCATCCCTGGAGCTTCCAGGCCGCCGTCAACTCCCGCTGGTTCGACACCAAAAGCAAAAAGCTGGGCGATGACTATCGCGACGCAGTATTCGCCAGCCAGCCTTCCATCACCTCGCTCGACGTTCTCCGCCAGTTCACTGAGAACTTCGCAAAAAATCACAACATCCAGCTTCCGTTCGCTATCGATCCGCAGGGTAAACTCGCTGCCGCCGTTAAAGCCGATTACGCTCTCGGCCAGCGCATCGGCATCGAGCACACGCCCACCATCTGGGTTACTACCTCTAACAGCAAGGGCGCCCCATTCGTTGAAGTCGTCGATCGCACCAAGCTTTTCCAACTGATCGATCAGGCAATCGCCGACACCAAATCCGCTCCAGTCAAAACAGCGCATAAATAGCGCGCAAGACCAAGGGTCCCCACCCTCTCATGTCCGATTTCCGTTACGAGGTCGAAATCCGCGTTGCCCCGTCTCTCGTCTGGGCCGTACTACTCGATGTCGAACGCTGGCCCGAGTGGACCACTTCCGTGTCCCGCATTCAGCGTCTGGAAGTCGGCCCCATCAGTATGGGCAGCCGGGTCCGCATCTGGCAGCCTCGCCTGCGTCCTGCCCTGTGGCAAGTCACGTCGCTCGACGATCGCCGCCGCATCTTCGCCTGGACCACGCGCGCATTCGGCGTGAAAATCATCGGCCGCCACCAGGTCGAGACCCTGAAGAACTACTCCCGGGTCTGCCTGACCATCGAGTACTCAGGGGTCCTCAGCGCGATTGTCACCCGCTTCTACGGAGACCTCTCGCGCGACTACATCGCACGCGAGGGCGAAGGACTGAAGAAGTTCTGCGAGAACCTTCCCGCCTCCCACCCCGCCCGCCTGCAGGAGACCTTCCCCGCCGCGCAATCCTCCTGAAGCGCTAGCTCCACAACACTGACCTCATCCCGAGCGAAGTCGAGAACCTGCCCTGAGCAAAGTCGAAGGGGACCCGCAGTTGCTCTTTTCCAGGGCCGGGTGCCCCCTCCGCCCAAAAACAAAAAAAACGGGGCAATCGCCCCGTCTGCTTTCTTGTTCCCTCGTTCCCTTGTCCCCTTGTCCCCTCGTTCCCGCCTCTACGTCCCTTGTATCTTCACCAGCTCCCCACCCCCGGGCGATATCTCGCTCGTCTGCGGCGCCCGCCAGTGGTCGATGTAGCTGATCCGGTGCACGCACCCGATGGTGCAATTCGGCGCGCAGCTTTTTGCCGTCAGAAACTCCCGCTTCACGTCGGCAGTCGTGTACTCGGCAATCGGAACCCCCGGATACCCCCGCTGCTGCGAGCAGTAGTGCACCAGCCCGTCCTCGCAGATGTACAGGTAGCGCGACCCCGCGCGGCAGCGCCAGTCGTTGGGCTCGCCCTTCGCAATCGCATTCTGAAACGCATCGAACTGCGCGTAGTTCGTCTTCTTGCGGTCGCGCATCGCAAAGTAAATCTTCGACTCTTGCTCGCCCAGCGGCTTCAGCTGCCCGTCGCCGTCGTGGATGATCCCGATCGTCGACTCGAAGCCAAGCGCGAGCGCCCGCCTGCCGATCACCAGCGCGTCATTGGGATCCTTGAAGCCTCCGCCCACCACCGAGTTGATATTCACGTGGAACTCGGCGTGGTCGGCCAGCATCTCGAGCTTCTTGTCCAGCACCTTGAGACTCTTCTTCGAAACCTCGTCGGGCTCGACATTATCGATGCTTATCTGCATGTGGTCCAGGCCCGCCCGGTTCAGCCGCTCGATTCTTTCCACGTTCAGCAGGTAGCCGTTCGTGATCATCCCGGCAATCGCGCCGGTCTTACGCATCCGCCTGATGACGTCGTCGAGGTCGGGGTGCGTGAGTGGCTCGCCGCCGGAGATCCCGATCATCGCCGTGCCCAGGCGGCCCAGGTGGTCGATACGGCGGTACATCTCGTCGAGGGGGACGGGTTTCGAAACCTTGTCGTACTCGTTGCAGTAGGCGCAGGAGAGATTACAGAACCGCGCCGGAACTATCTGTGCCAGAACAGGATGCGAGGTAGACGCCAGCGCCTTCGCCACCATTGCGTACTCCCGCGCCTTGCGCGTAGCCGCAATCCACTTCCCCCGCGCCGTCTCCCGCCTCCGAACACCCATCCCTTTATTGAAACACAAGCAATAGGTACAGTGAATGGTACTGTTCGAAGGGCGAACCGCCTTTTCCTTCAACAAGTACAAACGCTCAGCCTCACTCAATGAGAGCTGTCATCCTGAGCGAACGGGGTCCCACGCGTATTCTTCAGCGTGGGGGTGGTGAGTCGAAGGATCTGCTTCTCCGGCCCCTCATCTCCGGAGGAATCCGAGTGGCCCACATTCAACGAAATCGACTTAGTGCTATGCTGCAGTTTCGGCCATGTTTGGAACTCCGATAGAATCAATTGATTTTTCGCAGATCCTGAGTTTTCTACAAACCGGCATTCGTGAGGGCTTCGCCTTGGATTTTAAGGAGAACTTTCCTTCGAGCCTGGAGAAGACCTTGGCCTCATTCGCAAATTCCTACGGCGGCATGATTCTCATTGGAGTAGCGGAGACTGACAGCGGTGCTGCTGTGATTCCGATAAAGGGAGTTGAGCTAACTACTGGCCTTCGTGAACGAGTCCTGCAGAAAGGATTGGAAGCTGTCTACCCACCAGTCTTGCCGGAAGTACACGTCGTCGAATTCAAGAGCGATAAAGATTTGCCTAAGCCTGACCGCGCTGTTGTCGTGATCAGAGTCGCCGAGAGCGATGACGCTCCACACGCCGTGGAGGATCGCACAGTCGTTTACTTCCGAAACGACAATATCTCGAGTCGCTTTCTGCGTAAGGCCACAGTGGGGGATATCGAATGGCTGGTGAACAAGCGCCAACGCTCAATCGAAGAGAAAGGGAGATTGGTCCGTAAAGCGCTCGAACGAACGCAGCATTTGCGATCGAAGCGACGAAATGGTAAGCCCTCCGCGAGTATACCCGCGCGAAGGCGGGATGACACTTTTCACCGTTCCAGTGTTCCCGCGAGTATCCCTTTTAGATACTCGCAGTTGGTTTGACCTTGTCCAAGGCACGTATGTTAGGACCTCTACAATTCTTGACCGCCTTCCGATCGGTCAGCTACAGCGCGTCGCAGGCGGCATCTTTTTCGATGGCGAATATTCTTATTCGGAATTCCAGCAGCAAGGACTCATTCTGCATGAGTTTGATTATTGGTGGGATTACGTTCTTCCATCTGTCTCCTTAGGGGCCCGTCAGCTTTTGCCTGAGGTCACGGCATCTTTGATAATGAAAGTCCTAGAGTTGAGTCGACAGCTTTATCGAAAGGCTGGCTACTTCGGACTCATTGAGTTCAGCTTTGCTGCTGATGGGCTCGCAGGTGCCTTCTTCTCGAGAGGTGGACGGACATGGCTGCGCGATCCCCCAAAACTCGTTGAATCCGAAATCAACATCACCCGCCGATTTTCGATGGGTGAACTAGAAGAAAACCTTCTAGCGATAAGCAAGCATTGCCAGCGAGACATCTATTGGGCGTTTGGCTTCGATGCTCCAGAACAATGGTTAGAAGAGGAGTTTAATTTCGCTTAGGTTGGAGTTGTGACCCTCGCTCTTCCAACCCTGCAACACCAGCACCTTCCGCTCATCCATGCTAGACTTGCCTCGCTTTGCCAAGGAGGCCGGTTTGCGTCAGCGTCTCTGCATCCTTCTCCTGCTCTGCAACGCAGCGTTCACTTTCGGCCAGAAGTCGCCTGCGATTAAAGACCAGCTCCCCGGCACATGGCGCCTCGTCAGCATCGAAACCATCCGGCCCTCGGGCGAAATCATCTACCCGTTCTACGGCAAGCATCCGCAAGGCTTGCTGATGTACGACCGCAGCGGGTGGATGAGCGTGCAGATCGTCGCCGACCCCATGCCGATGGTTCCGCGCACCAGTTCGCGTGAGGAGTTCCTCAAGGCTCCGCAGTCCGAAAAAGTCGCAGCCATCGATGGCTACTATGCGTACTTCGGCACGTGGACCACGGACGAGTCCACACCCTCCGTGACGCATCACATCCGCCAATCTCTGTCTCCCGGCGAGCGGGATCAGGATGGCGTTCGCGGAGTAGCGCTTCAGGGCAATCGCCTGACCCTCACAGCCAAGACCCACGAGATGGGCGAAGACCACCAGCGCCGCCTCGTCTGGGAGCGCATCACCAGTTCGCAATAGCTACGCAGCCACCGGGTGCCCCCATAAGCCTGTCCTGAGCGCAGCCGAAGGATCCCCTGCAGTTGGGGACGTGGGATACGACAAATCCGACTGGCTATTAACGGGAACACAGCTAACAAAACGACCGGAGCCCACGGCTCCGGTCCTCCTGTCGACTTCAGCAATCACACTATGGGAATGGAATCACCACCGGCGTCCCCTTTTCGTAGGTCCGCTCTGAAGTGATCGAGCAGTTGAACGTCACCAGCTCCGGGGCAATCACTACATCCTGACTCGCCACCTCGGCCATCAACTGCTTCAACGTTGTGATCCGTACATTGATCATCCCGTCGTCAAACGCCTTGTGCGTGAAGATCACCGGGTGCACCGTCCACGCCACGTTGAAGTCTCCATGTGTATTTGCGGCTCCCACCAGATGATCGTGGCCTTTCACCGTTGCGCATGCTTGGCCACCATTGAAATCCGCGCACGCCGGATCCGTCCCCGGCAGCGCGCCATAGAAGCCCGGATCAGGAAACGGAAGCACGTTTGCGTGGTCGCAGTTACCTGGTTGACAGTTCAGCTCATCCGCCACCACCGTCGACGACAGCGGATACAACGGCAGATACAGCGGCGCTGTCGCTATCGGATTCGCCTTCGATGGGAACGGAGCCTTGATCGGGGTCAGTAGATAGATCGTGTTGCCAGTCGAGTAGTCAATGGCAGGTTCTACGGATACCTGGGCAAATGTGCGCTGGCCGCTCTCCTGCCCATAGGCGTTGACGCTTGCAGAGACAAATGCGATCGAACACGCGATCGCGAAGAGACAACGATGTTTTTGAAGCATGGGAAGACCTCCGATGGTCACGAACGTGAATTGCGGCAGCCTGCCGGGTCTGGCAACAGTGCGTTGCCGGGCAGTATCAAGGGGGGGAGCTCCACTACACTACACCCACTTCTGCATCGCTGGCTTGCAAAATCTCCGTTAGAACAATCAAGTCAAATTCTTGTCAACGTTGGGCGGGTGGCCCAGCTCTCGAAATAGTTGGTCAAGCAAGAACTCGGGTGCCCCATAGCCTGTCCTGAGCGCAGCCGAAGGATCACCTGCAGTTGGGGACGTGGGATAAGACAATCTCCGCCGTGCCCACCATCGTCAACACCAAACAAAAGGCCGGAGCTCAGCTCCGGTCTTTTGTTTGACTCCAACCTCGACTCACCGCTTCTGCGCCGCCATCACCTCGCCCGCCTCTGCATCCTCCACGCAGGGCGTAGTCTCGAACTCCAGCAGGTCGTTCCAATACTGCAGCCACGAGTAGAGCGCCTTCGCGTCGCTGGTCTCGGCGATCAGCACTCCGCCGCCGCTCATCCCGTGCCACCGCCCGATCATCTTCACTCCTGCCGGTGGCGGCGCGCCCGTACTCAGAAATCGCTGCTCCGCACCGGCAACCGAACTCTTGGGAATCTTCCAACTCACAATGAACTTCATCACCCATCTCCTTTTCTCGATAGACTCGCTTCGCGGTCTCGCTGGATTTGCTTCGTGACACGTCGACCGAAGGAACCCCTGCGACCGAAGAACAGGAAAGAAACGGAAGCTTTGAACACACTCGGCTCCGCACAGTCCATCCTGACTCCGGATGAGGAAGCGAACAGTCCGGAGATCAGCCGCGGTCAGCTCTTCTGGTCAGAGGAATCCGCCCACGTTAGTCCCCGCGCAAAACCCTAGTCAAGCTGACTTGTTCAAGAAGGCGGGTGCTCCATCCAAGCTCCGCTTGGGTGGGAGCCGAGAATGCCAGGGAAATTGCAGACCAATTCATCAAAGAGCGGATAATTCAATCGAGGGGACGGCGAAGGCCAGAATGTCTTTGCCTCATCCTGGTGTTTGCAAGTCCTCTGTTTTCTATTAACTAAAGCTAAGTTCAATGGAATCTATTACAAGGCAATTTTCGATGAGATGAGTGCCTTCACGCAGGGTCAGTTGAGAACCGGCCCCCGAGTGGTGTTTCCGATAAGTCGTTTGTTTTGTATTAACTCTACCTAAGTACAATGAAATCTATTACAAAGCATTTTTCGCACCGAAAATAAGTGCGACCCTCGGGGGCAGGTGAGGAGATCACCTCATCTGTAAGTCATTTATTTCGTATTGCGGGCGTCCAAGTCTTTTGGATTGTATTACCGGGCAAAAAATAGATAGCAATTCTGAGCCAATTAGATTTACCTTGACGCCCCGGCCGCACTCGCGGTCTGATGATCTCCGCTCTTCGCGGCGGTTTCTTCTCTCCTCGTCTTCAACTCGAAGCCTTCCTTTCCAGATCCGCTCCCTCTTCATTCCGGCGTAATCAATCGCATTCACCAAAAGAAGGAATAGGAGAACCACCCATGAAGAAATTGATCACTCTTGCTCTCGCTACTCTTGCAGTCACCACGTCTGTAGCCGCGTTTGCCGCCGACAATTCCCTGGGAACCTGGAAGCTGAACGTCGAGAAGAGCAAATACACTCCTGCGCCGTTTCCGGTGAAGAGCGTCACGGCGGTTCGCGAGGCGGCCGACAACGGCGTCAAAGTCACCAACACCGGCGAGCGTGCAGACGGCTCGGCGATCAACGCCACCTATACCGCCAAATACGACGGTTCTGATTCTGCAGTCTCCGGCCAGGGAGCGCCCTACGACTCCGTCTCGCTCAAGCAGGTCAACGCCAACAGCTTCACCTACGAGGCAAAGAACAGCACGAACAAATACCACGCTCGCGGCAAGCTCACGGTCTCAGCCGACGGCAAGACACTGACCTTCAAAGCCAAGGGCACGAATGCCGAGGGGAAGCCAATGAGCTCCACCCTCGTTTACGAAAAGCAGTAAGAGTTGTTGCCACTTTCAACCCAACCAGATTCTGGGTGCCCCCGGTCCCTCCCATTTGGGGACCGGGTTGTCTCGCTACTTTCTGCCGAAAACCTTCCGCAACAAATCCGTGGTCCGGGCCGCGGGATTTGTCCGGATCTGCTTCTCCTGCTCGCCCAGCTCATAGAACAACCCATCCAGCGCCTTGCCGACGACGTAGGAATTGATGTCCATCTTCGAGCTCTTCAGGAACGGCAGTGGGTTCTGACCTACCAGGGCGTTGTACCGCTGGGTGACGCCGTTGGCGGCCATCGCCTTCTCCACATGCGGGCGGAACGCCACGGTTAACTGAGCCGACGTCTTCTCCTTGAAGTAGTCCGTGATCGAAGTATTGCCGCCGGTCAGCAGCCGGCGAGCGTCGTCGATGGTCATCGCCCGCACCGCGTTGCCGAAGATTCCGGCAGCCTCTGGGGCAGCCGTCTCGGCCGCATGGTTCATGCTCGCGATGAACTCGTCCACCTTGGGCCCCTGTCCGATCGCGCGCAGTCCGGTCTCCACAGGCTTGAGGCTCTGGGGCAGCAGGATCTTGATGGCCTTGTTCTCGAGGTATCCCCCGGGCCGCGCTACCTGCTTTACGGCCTTCTGCGTCCCGACCGCAAGCGCCTCCTTCAGCCCCGAGCCGATCTGCGCATCGCTCAGTCCCGCACCCGCCCGCGACTTGCCCAGCCCCGGGATTTGCGACAACTGAATCTGTCCCCACACGGGCAAGCTAACCAGACAAAGGATCCCCACGCTCAGTACACGCAGTGCCATAGCTCTCATCCCTTCTCGCCCCGTACCCTACCACCATCTGGGCGCCTCGTCCTAACGTGACACGACGGCGAGCCGGGGCGGGAAGAGTCCGTCGCAGCGGGGTGTCTGGCGAAGGCGCGAGGAGACAGGGACTTGTGAGCGGCGCAGCGATGTACACCCGTTGGGGCGATGCGTTATCTTTATTACTTAACTCATGATCTTCTCTCGCGAATACATTGGGTATCTCGCCCGCCGCACGGTCAAGCACCTCATCGACGCCAAAATGATCACCACCAGTGATGTAAAGGCTACGGAGGCGCGCGTCACCGAAGGCCTTACAGACGAGCTCTCCCTGGAGGACCGCATCAATGAAGAGGTGCGCGTCATTCTTGAGGCCTACTCCGAGGAAATGCGCAAGTCCGGCGCGCAATACCAGGAGATGTTCAAGAAGGTGAAGACGGAGCTCGCGAAGAAGTATAAGGCGGTGCTATGAGGATCAGCCGCGACAAGCTCAACAAGCTGGCTCACACCGTTGCCGACACGCTGGCGGACATCAACGAGGTTGGCTTCATGGAGGATCGCAATACGATTCGCCAGGAGGCACGCAAGGCTCTGGAAAACCTCCTTCTGGAAGAAGCCCGAATCGACACCGCTGCCCGCCAGAAGATCGCATCGCAGCGGAAGATCATCCTTGAGGGCTCGCAGGAGTGGGAAATCCTCTACCGCAAGTATTACAACGAGGAAGTGCGAAAGCTGGGTATTTAGAGCTGTATAGGGCAGGCCCAGGTTTTGCATACCGTTGATATTTTGTTAGATTAAGAGAGCGGCCCCGGTTGGCCGACCCCTCCAGTAGTGGCGCTATCGTCTAGGGGTTAGGACGTGAGATTCTCAATCTTAAAACACGGGTTCGATTCCCGTTAGCGCTACCAGAAGATTTGTCGCGAAGGCCCGCAAAATACGCGGGCTTTTTCTTTTTTGCTGTGGATGAGGGGATCAATTGCCGGGCCGAGGCTGATGGTGTATCGATTCATGGGTCGACACGGATCTTCGGAGTCCGAATAAACAACCAGAGGCCTTTGATTGCTGCCCGGACCAGCAGAAGGCGGCTACTGGATATGATTTCTCCCGGCTCCTTCGAGTCTCGTTGCCACTCGAGTGGCTTGCCACGAACCCGCCGGAGCAGGAATCGCAGAAGATTCTTTCGCTGCTGTGGGAACTCCGTGAGGAGCAGAAGCCAATAGGCGAATGAATTTCGGGCTTCACGCTCCAACCCTGTTCGCGTAAGGGGCGGGTGGTGCACGGCGGCCGAGGGGACATACACAACCCGATTACCCCGTGAGATCAGCCACACAAATGCATAGCTTTCTTCGGCTATCTCAAACGGCGCTCCACGACCCAGCCGTTCTTCAAAGAAGCGCCCGGCCGGCAGAGCGCTCCGCCGAAATGCCATGTTCGCGCCGAAACCGAGGCCGCCAAACGCCGCAATTTCGACCCAGTGCGGATACTGATTACTGATCGATCTCGGTTCTCTCGGTCCTTCGCCGCCAGGCGTGCTCGGAGTAATCACGCATCCCGTTGTAGCGGCGGTGTCTGGATCAGAAAAGGGCTCGAGCAATCTCGCAAGCCAATCCAACTCGGGCACTACATCGTCGTCCACGAACGCGATGAGATCTGTGCGGCTCTCGAGAATGCCGCGGTTGCGCGCGCGGCTGAGCCCTCGTACTGGTTCAATCAAGTAGCGCGCCTGGTGATCTTCTGCAACCTTGCGGGTGGTCTCGTCCCCCTCGGAGTTGTCAACTACAAGTACTTCGGTCGGGCGGCAATTGAGGCTGCGGATAGCAGCGAGGCATGTCTGCAGCAGCACCGGTCGCTTGCGAGTGCAGATAACAACGGTGGAAGAGATTGGTGGCTCGTCGGAAAGGATTGTTTTAATCGCGTTTTCGGGAGCTCGAACCAATGAAGTCAGACCTCAATTTGCCTCGCATGTGCACCATAAAACCTGGCACATTCGATTGAGCCGAAGCTGCCGGCAGAAGTCTCGCGCCCAACTTCCAACTTGATTGTAGCGGATAAGCGTTGATCGATTTACTTCGGCGCGACTTGGTAGGGATACCGGTGGTTGTCGGCGCATTTGACCTGGACCAATCCACTAACTTAGCAGCGGGAACTGCATTTTCTACGGTATACGGCTGCCCCTTACAGTTGCTGATGTTTCTGCAACCGGCCTTGCGCGACTCAACTCAGCGGGTCTATGCGTGGCCTTGATCAGTCTGCCCTCGCGCGTGAACGTCATCGCCCACTCCATTGCATGAGGACGAGCCGCCGAGTCGACGAAGGTGATCACTTCGCGTCCCTTCGTATTGAACTGAATATTCAGTGCAGCCGAGAGCGAGGGTATCGGACTTTCCCTGGTCGGCCAGGATCCTGCCGGGACGATCTCTGGCCGGGCACCGGCCAATGCGGCATAACATAGTGCATTGCCGAGCCAGTCGTCATTTGCAGATTGACCCTCCTCTGCCCGGATGTGATCGAAGGCTGAGATGGTCATCGCGTTGATGGGCGCGGGCGAGAAAAGCGAGTAGCTTCGCTTGAGGATCGGAACGACGCGTATCTTCCCAGCGCCGTTGCGGGGAATTGACGCAGAGAACATGCTGATGTCGCCTCGCCCCTTGTCCCGGCTGTATCGCAGGAAGATGTGATCGGGGAAGCTCGGGCAGGCGATCTCCTGATAGTCCCATCCGCTTTCGCCGATTCCAAGTCCCGCAGATCCAGCCAACTCTGTGATGGTAGATTCAGCATTCGCAATCAGCAGTCGATCCTGCTGCGGCAACTGATCGGCATTTTCAAACTTGACGCTAGATACAGAATCTCTGCGAGGTCGGGTGATGGCGAACGGGGCAGGCTCTACAGGAGCAGGCACCATCCGAGTCTTGTTTGAGAAATTGTTTGGAGTTTCCTGGCACTGACCCGCCACTGACCAACAAACAGGACCTGCGAAGAGGATCGCAATCGCCATTGCAAAGGGGCTTCTGAAGCACAACATACCTTATCCAAAATATCACTGCTCGAATGAAATCGCCTCAGTTCAATTCCTGCCGGGAGAGCCGCGCAACCACCGCCCGACGCTCTTCCGGGCTGCTCACCGTGCGAATGGCATTTTCCATCTCGCGCACCTTCGCACCCACTAGGAACCGATACCAGAATCCTTGCAGGACGTGATAGATCAATCCCTCGCGCCCATCAAGAAATCCTAGCTGTACCACATATCTCAAGAAGAAGTACGCGCATGCGGAGAGTTCGAAAGGAATCCTGTTGTAAACAGTTTCTTTGAGAAGCCGCTTGATCTTCGCTTGTTTCGCTGTGGACGTTGCTGTGAGATCAACTGGAGTGTCGAAGAAGTGATGTCTGCGATTCAGTACATCCAGTGCCTCACGCCCAGCATATTTGTTGTGCTTCTCGGTGAAGGAGGTGAGGTCATTGAGATTGTGATCTGCAAACCCACCTTTGAACGTGACTACAGAGCCTTCGGTCAGATAGATGTGCTCATCCATCCAGCGGTCTTCGGCGCGCGCCTTTCCGCGCCGCCAAATGCGAAGCATTGTCAAAGGGTAGCGGCCGCCGTGCCGGATGAACCTTCCCTGAAAGATCGTCTTTCGATTCAAATTGACACCGGCGACTGCGGAAGGCAGCAGCGGAAGTCTCCTCGAGATTTCTTCTGCCAAGTCGTCTTCGATGATCTCGTCAGCGTCCAGCCGCATCACCCAATCTGACGCAATTGGCACATTGTCTAGAGCCCAATTGAATTGCTGTGCCTGGCATTCAAACGGGTGCTGCAGAACGGATGCTCCAGCAGCCGTTGCGATTTCGACCGTGTCGTCCGTCGAAAAGGAATCTACTACGAAAACTTCGCGCGCAAAAGCGGCGATTGAGGCCAGAGCGCGCGGCAGATGTCGCGATTCGTTGTACGTGAGGATGATGACCGTAATACTTGCGTGAATGTCCATACCGCCGTTTCCTGCTTTGAATGCCCGTCTGGTGCCGATCGGGCGAAGGTTTCTCCTCAAACGCTCAAGGACAAAAGAATAGAGCAGATTATGCGACGTTGGCGATTATTACTGGGGCGAGGTCAACCGCGCGCGGCCAGAGTTGCCAGCCCTACATTTTGGGCGTCGAGCTATGCTTATTCTGTCAGGCTTGCGCGGGGGGAGGCCTTCTGACTGATAGATCTTAGCTTCTCGAGAAGTCGGACCCCATTGCGATCCAAATCGAAGTGTCGCTCGAAGCATTGTCTCGCATGAATCGACATACGGGTGCGCTCGCTCCCCTCGAGGCGGCTCCAGGCGTCGAGAAGGTTAATCGTGCCTTGAAGCGAGTCTTCCTCAACAAATCCAGCCTGCTCGTTCTCAATTTCGCGCCAGATATTTACCTTGTCCGAGATCAGGACTGGAACCCCGCACGCAAGAGCCTCCGCGACCACGATGCCGAAGTTCTCTTGATGAGACGGCAACACGAAGACCTCTGAGGCCGCAAGGGCGCTCCACTTTCGTTCATCACGCAGCATTCCAGGCCACGTGATCCGATCACGAATTCCGCAAGCGCCGCTTATCTGTTCTAGCTCGGCCTTCCAGCCAACTTGATCAGGCCCAATCATCAAGAGATGCCATTCTGGATTCTGTGCCAGAGTACGATGAAATGCTTGGATAAGCAGGTCGCATCCCTTCTTCGGATGAATGCGTCCGACAAAAATAGCGAGCCTCTTACCCTGAAGGTGCGTATGTTGAGAGAAAAACTCTCGGCGAAGGGCCTCTAGATCGAATTTTGGAACCCGCGTCCCGTAGCCAACTACGAATGGATTTGCCTTGTAAAGCCAGAATGACTTTGTCGCCAGAGTGCGTTCCTCTTCGCTCGTGAATAGAACCAGCTTGGCGTCGCGAAGAACTCGATACTCAGCCCAAGGCCAATACAGCCACTTCTTAAGGTGTTTCAAGGGGTATTGGCGCCTAAACCACGGATCTAGCATGCCGTGCGTAAAAACGACGTAAGGCGTGTCAGTCTTATGCAACGCTGCCCAGCAGGCATAGCTGTGAAACTGCCAGATCCCGTTCACGATTATGCAGTCGTACTTTTGATGATTTCGCTTCAGCCACGGGATCAGTTCAGGACTGTACCCGTATTTTCCGCCATACGTATTTCCGACGGTCTGTAACTCCATGGGAAAGTCCTTCAGATAGGAGGCTCCAGGGGGATCAAGGGTAATGACAGTTACATCGACTCCATGAGCAGGGTATATAGACGCCATCTGCCGAATATTTTCGATGGGACCTCCGCTCGCCGGATCAGCGGAGTGAATCATATGGAGAAGCTTCATTTACTACTCTCTAAATGGCAAGGTATTGGGATGATTCGCAATGATTCTCAACGCGCTGACGTTCCGAGCAACGAGATTCTCTTCAATTATATCCAGCAACGTGGCGCGCCTTTATGCAAGCGCGCAACGCGGGGCAACGATCTCAGATCAGTTGTCCTGGTAGGGCCCAACGCCGCTCGTGACTTCTGTCAGTTCCCTTAATGAGCGTCGGGTCAGCACAATCATTGGCACTACTTGCACAAGTGCCATGGCAATTACGGTTCCTAGGGCTGCCCCAGTGACACCAAACCGCCTGACCAAAACAATCGAGAGTGCAAGATTAACCACTGCCATCAACAGGCCAAATATAACCTGAGCCCGGAACCTCCCCAAGCCGTTCAGCAGAGTACTCGCAGAATTTACATAAGATGTGACGACACATATCAACCCCAGGGCAACGAGCAGGCCTTTTGAGGGTTGGATCTGAGGGCCCACCCACAAGGCTATCAATCTGTTGCCGACCAAAACGGCGATCGTTGCAAGAACCAGATTGGCGGCTATTCCCGCACCAGCAACGCGGAAAAATGTTTTGCGAATCCAAGGACCATCGGACTTTGCCAAGGCCTCGGTGTAAGCGGGAATCATTGTCATGTAAAACATTCCTGCCACAGCGACAAGGACGTTGAACAATCGCGCCGGGACTGCATAATCTGCTACAGCTTTGGGACCAAGAATCTGCGCGATAACTACATTATCCGTTTGCATCCCGATAGTCAGAGAGAGTTGTAGAAGAAAATACATCAAGCCGGTGCGTAAGAGCCGAGAGGCAGCCACACGAGAAAAATGACGTGCTCTTGGCATCAGTTCGGGATGAGACCAAACGAAGAGTTCCAATCCATTCAACATTGATGAAACTACCGGCGGGCCTGTGAGGCAGAGAATCAAGGCAGGTAGTCCGGCGTGTTGCTGAATGGCGATGAGAAGCGCCGCAAGCGACAAGATGGTCCCGAGTATCCACCAAAGATTATTTACGAAGCCCTTCTGTAGGCCCGTTTGAACGCCCCGTACTGCTCCTAAGGGCAGATTCAACACAAAACAGAAGAAGAAAACGAGCAGAGCGGGGCCTGATTCTTTTATTGCAAGAGGCGAATGCAGATTGAAAAGCCGGGCCGTATTCAGAAAAGGATAAGCAACGCACATCGCAACCAACATCAGCGCTGAGATCCCGGAGAGTATAAAGAGGGCGCTTGCAGAAGCAGTTTTCTCAGCAACTTCATCTCCCCTGCCTGCGGCGTCCGCAATCAGGTTTACGAGCCCGTTGCTAAGACCTAAGTCGGCTGATCCGAGCATCAATACGACGGAGCTGATCGTCATCCACATTCCATATCGTTCCGCTCCCAGATAGTGGAATGTGAGGCGCACCGTCAGCAAGGAGGAGACGGCAGAGAGGACTCTGCCCAGCAGCATTGTCGAGCCAGAAAGAGCAGCTCTGCGGTAGCGCTCGTGCGATCTGTCGCTGGCTGTTTCTAGTTCACCCGGCCTTCGCCTCAAGCTTCCAAGCAAGCGAAGCCATGTTCTCCCAAGTAACGCTTTTTGAGTCATTTATTCGTTCGGGTCTTCCGGAAGAATGTTGCATCGGCCTGCAGAAGCCTCCCAGAATGCAGGTCAGTGAACCCTGGTGTTAGTGCCCAAAGCTCAAAATCGAGCTTCCGCAATCTCTGTATCAAGTCATCGTAGAGGCTTTGCTGCTCATACAAGGGAACAAAGGATAACTCCAGTTGGACCCCTGTAGCTCTCTGTAGCAATTCTGCGGCCCCGTCTAGCACTCTGGACTCGAAACCCTGTGTATCAATCTTTATAAAGAGGGCCGAATCCTCTCGGATATACGATTGCCCAATAGAATCCAGCCGGCAAAGTTTCGTCTCGACGCAACCAACATATGCGGAAGATGGAGAGGCTTGAACATGTGCAGTCAGCATCGTAAGCAACGAACTGCTTACCGAGTTTGCTGAGATGTTGATTTCGGCCTCGCCGTCTCTATCACCGATAGCCGCGCGGGGAGCGATATTCCACAAGGGATCTTTGTCACTTGTGACCTTTAGCTGTTCCCATACTTGGGGAAGCGGCTCGAACGAAACTATGCGGCCTACGTATCCTATCTCTCTTAGATGTCGGCCGTATTGCCCGGTGTTGGCACCTATGTCGAAGATGAGGTTTACGCCGTGCCCTAACAGCATCGATCGCATGCGAGCGTCATCCGAGGAGTCGGCCTGATAGCGTCTGAGCTCAAAACCAAAGCTTCGCAGTAATTTCTTAATTCCGGACTTGAACATTCAACTTAATCCTTCGATTTCTGATCGCCGATTCTGCGGCAGCAGCTGTTTAGCGGATAAAAGAGCTACTCAACTACCTTGCGCTCCCCGCCACAGAACGAAGAGGTACGGACCGCCGCCAAGCGCGCCGTGTCCAACGCCTGCTAGGTCGAGGCAGGTCTCCACTGGCAGAAGTTGGAGAGGAGTCAAGAAGGTCGACTGCAATGACAATCGTGAGTGCAGCGTACATTCTCTCGAAACTGCCAAATGGGGAGAAGAGGGTGTCCCAGAACAGAACGATCATCAGCCAGCAAAGCAGCGGAGCAAGCACCGGCCTTACAATTGAAACACGCAAGATCCCTCTCACCATCAGCCATAAAACGTAAACCCAGAACGTCGCGCCAAGGATTCCGGCCCAGACCCAGGCACCGACAACATGAGAGTGGGTCGGTATAAGACCTCTTTCTTCGGCCTCAATATCTTTCAAATCGACTTTGAGTCCGTACTCCTGCATAAGGTCATTCTGCAATTCAATGAACCTCATATCTCTAGGCCAAGATCCATAACCAATGAGTGGAGATTCTGCAGCCGCTCTGAGGCCGACAAAAAATTCGGGGCGCCCGCCGAACAGCAGGCTACCCGCCCTTGCCTCGGATTCGTTCTTCTCTTGGGCTTCTGAACTTACGATTCCGCTTTGTGAGACTAATCCAACCAATTTGCCTGCGCTCCAGCCGCCAATCATCGCGAGAGTCACTACGACGACTACTCTGAGAGGGTTTCCCTTTCTTGGGAGGATTCTTAACTTTCCGATCCGATCGGGAATAAGTGGAAAGACGAGTACGGCTGTTACAAGGATTTCAAGAACCGCTGAGCGATAATTTTGGAGCAGATTGACACTGATGATAGCGGCAAGCACCGCTAAGGCAGGAACATACCTGCGCCGTGCATAGAAGAAGGAACTAATCAAGATCGCAAGCTCGATTGTTCCCATCGCGTATCCGAACTTCCAGGGATCGTCCTCCACCAGTTCGCCCGGCCGTAGTCGGGCCATTACGAGCAAGCCAGTGGCAAAGGCGGTAAAAAAGACAACTTTGCGAGAATTGCTTCGCCCAAGAAGAATAGCGAGGCAAGCGAGTTCCGCTCCAAAGACCAGGATGCCCGCGGCTCCGCGCATGCGATCTTGCAGCTCTGTTTGACGGTAAGCATCGGTAATGAGCTGATTTAAAAGCCAAAGACCCAGCAAGGCAAAGACTCGTTTTAACTCCGGTGTGGCCAGCCGGCGCCACCGTAGCAGGAAGAGAAACGGGAGTAGCCCAATGAAGCAGATTTCGGTGACGTAGAGCTCTCCGATGAAGCGTATCGAAACACTGCTGAAAAACCCCAAAAGCCCTATGAAGCAGTGGTTAAGAACCAAACCTATTCGTTTAGGAGATCGACGTCCTCTGAGAGCACCGAACTGCCGAAACTCATTGAAAGATTCACGCGTCATTTGGGTGTGCTCTTCTTCGGGGAGGTCAAGGCCTAGCGAACGACGCAAGTGCATTTGAGTCAATTCTTACTTATTCCGACTTGGACTCACTGTAGTAGTCGGAATACTTATTCCCGTAGTAATCCGAGTATTCGGGTGCTGTATAGTTAACTGCGTTGACTGCAGCTCCTAGAAAGCGAGTTCCCGAACGCTCAAGTATTTCGATGCAGCGACGTGCGACCTGTTTCGTGACGGAGTCATAGCGAACAACAAGAATCGCGCCGTCCACCAATCTCCCCAGCACGGCAGCATCTGTAACCGCGAGCGCAGGAGGAGTATCGATAACTACAAAGTCGTAAGTCGCACGAGCTTGAGCCAGCAACTCCTCCATTTGACTCGAACTCAAGAGTTCTGAAGGCAAAGGCGGCACGGGCCCGGAAGTGACTACGTGCAGGTTTGCCAGTTCTGTCCAGACAACCGCTACATCCTGCAATGAAGCTTTTCCAGAGAGCGCAGATGAAAGACCGGCGCCCTTCCCAAGCCTGAAGCGAAGGTGGATTGTAGGGCGACGCAAATCTGCGTCAATTAATAGCACCTTTGATCCATTTAGGGCCAACGTGATTGAAGTTAGTGCCGCCATCGAGGTCTTTCCCTCTGAAGGTCGCGTACTAACAAACATCACCACTTTGGGTGGGGCTCCTGGGCTCGAAAGTAAGATTGAAGTCCGCATGCCGCGCAGTGCTTCGCCAATTCTGGACCAAGAGGAGGCCCCAGAGACTATGGCATGCTCTCGGAAATTAGAGGGAGAGAGATGTTCTGCAGATACATCAGGAATTGCGGCCAGTAACGGCAGCTGTAGATCCTGTTCGATGTCAGCCATACTCTTTAGGTTTGTATCCATTACCTCGAGTAGCAGGGCGAGCGCCAGCCCAATCAGAAAACCGGTTCCGATACCCAACGCCAAATTAAATCTCGTTCGGGGCTGGCTAGGCTTTGGCGGTATGTCGGCGGTATCAATGGTGTGGATTGCGGTCGAGTGAAGACCGGACATGATGCCCGCTTCCTGGAGTCGTTGCTGGAGTCCGTTATAGAGCAGGCGATTGGTTTCATAATCACTACGAGCCAACTCATACTCGAGCGCCTTTTCGCTTTTCCCGAATACGTCCTCTTCATGTTTTTTTAGCGCTGCCAACAGCATAGTTTCGTTATTCTTTGCCGCGTTGAATTCCTTCTGGGCACGTGTAAATTGCGCCTTTTCCTCCTGACTTAGTTCCCGTTGCAACTGGTCGATCTGCTCCTTCAGGGCTTTCACTCTCGGATAGGCGCCACCATAGGTGTGAGCTACTGCAGTATATTCATCATTTAATTGTGAAAGTCTCTGCTTTATAGCGATGAGAGTAGGATCTGACGCTCCGAGAGTGGCGTCCAAAACATCTGGCGTGGAGCTATTGATCTCCCTAAGGCGAGATTCTTTGACTAGTCGATCTACTTCAGCATCTGCATATTGCTTGTTTAGTTCCTCAAGGTTAGCAGCGACAACGCTGTGCGATTGATCGATGCCATACACTCCGACATCTTTCTGCAACTCAAGAATATGAGTCTGGCTTTGCTCAAGCTTAGACTTAAGTGCGCCGAGTTTATCATTCAACCAAGACGAGACCTTGGTGGTTGCCGCATAGTTTTCTCGGAATGAGTACTCGACGTAACGGTCGATGAGGGTGTTCGTAATCAGAGCCGACAATTCCGGATTGGGAGAAGTAGCCTGAATCTGAATGATCTGTGTGTGACCGAGACGAGACACTTGAACTATTTCCTTGAATCCTCTAATCAGCTTTTCGCGGACTTCTGGTTTCGATAAATCCCAAGGATGACCATTTTCAAGGGGGTAAAAATCGGGGCTATTCTGCAGGTGTAGGGTTCTAATCGTTTCGAGAGCCAGATTTTTGCTTCGTAGGATCTCGATCTCGGTGTCCAGTCTTTCGGCGGTGTCCAAGTCGGCTCCTAGGCCCTGAACTTGTTCTAAGCGAAATTGGGAGGATATATCCTGCGATTGCACCTCGATGCTAGCCTGCGCGGTGAAGAGCCTGTCTGAAAAGTGATTGACCAAAAGTGCGACAACTATTCCTAAGAGAACCGCAGCCCCAATAATCCATGCTCGCTGCCTCACGAACGACAGAACTGTTCGGAAGAAGTCCTCCTCGCCGGAACCTTCCATTCCGAAACCAGGATCTAATGAATGGTCTTGCCTGGTCGGTGTACTGATGAATGTATCGTCGTCTCGCGTAGCCAATTTTATGTCCTTCAATGGCGTTCAGTTGATTCGCTTACAGTTCGACCTGCGATCGGCCCACGAATGAGCCGCTCCGCAGTGTCGCGCGGATTTGTCAAATGTTTCCAGACTCGAAGAATCGTGCTTATTCTGTCATCAATCCAGAGCCTATTTCGCCCAATCACGCGCCGAAAGTGCTGATCGTCGATCTCTTTTCTTGCCTGCGCTAGATTCCTCGAGGTCGTAATCGTCCCGGCGTGAAGGCGATAACCACTCCAAATCTCGTTAGATAGGCCGAAGTTGCATCCTGCGATCGCCATGTCGAGAAACAACTCCGCATCCCAACTGACACGGTTCATGACGTTGAAACCGGCTGTTTTCTCGAACGCGATTCTAGTGAAGAAAGTCGACGGTTGAATGATTGTGACCGCGCCGTAGACATACTTACGCGTAGACATACGATCTGAAAAAGTCCGTCTCAGGACACGATCATCTTTGTCAATTATTTCCGCATTCCCAGAAACAACATCGGTACCTGGACGTGCACGCAAAAACCTGACGGCAGCGGAGGTCGCGCCCGGATGCAGGACGTCATCCGAATTCAAGAATGCTAGAACAGCGCCCTGAGAGTTCTTAAACCCCTTATTCAGTCCGTCAGCAGGACCCTGATCGGCTTCAAAAATGGTTTTGCTGATGTTCGACCCGTACTGGTCGATTAACTCTCTGCTCCCATCAGTCGAGCCAGGATCGACCACAATGTACTCAATATTTGGGTAATCCTGATTGAGCACGGATAGAATCGTGCGCTCGAGGAATTTTCTCTGATTGTATGAAATGGTCACTATTGAGACTTTAAGCAACTCGCACCACTCGCAATGCATGAATTTTAAAGCTCTTGAAGTGAATTGGGACGATCACGTACTTCAGTGCTAAGCACGCATAGGACTCACGACCGAAGAAGAATGCAAACCCGGCGCAAATATGGTTACGGATGGTAGGAGTAAAGCAACGCTGGGGTAATAGCGTACGCAAAGGTCAATGCTCCTTTCAGGATCTGCTTCATTGGGCTTGGGGACACATAGATAATGTCGTCTTCTCGTACCAGGGGATCCGATACCTTCGAAGTCAGAACCTTGTTCACATTGATCTCGACTACAGTCTTGGTTCCGTCAGACTGAGCACGGACCAGAAAAGTCTTATTTGATGCTGACGCAGGGGCGATGCCTCCGGCCAACGCTATCACTTCTGAGAGAGTCATAACCTGCGAACCGCACAGTGAGTAGGCCCCCGGTTTCATTACGTTACCGCCAACATAGGCAATGCCGCATGCACGCACCAGGACTCGATCTCCCGGATAAACAGGACGGTCAAAACTCTCGGTGTTGTGCATCGTGGGATCCCAAGACACAAACTCCTTCTTATCTGGTCTACGGGCATTTGAGATCTCAATCATGCGCCCCGTGTTGGCCGTCAGGCCTCCAGCTACAGCTAGAAGATCTGAGAGCTGACGTTTTCCAGGAGGCGGATACACGCCCGGACTGTGGACTTCTCCCAGGATGGTAATGCCTGTGTTTGTTGAATCGACCGTGACTGTGACCTGAGGATCAAGCAGGAGGTTGCGATCCTTCAATTGTTTCGAAAGGAACTCCGCGGCCGAAGAACTGTTCAATCCAGCAATATGAAACGCGCCCAATATCGGATACGGCACATCCCCGTCCGCGGAGACCCGCGTTGTAAGCGAGAAATCTGGGGCATCGAACACATTAATATGCACAATTTCGCCCGCAGAAATCGGATCGTCAGAGAGCCCTCCAATTGAATTGGCCGAATTCGCCGCCGCTGCAGCTGGGCCTCCGCCAGTTCCCTGAGAAAGAGGAATGAGAGGTGGACGCTGCTCTTGCGATAGCACGAGAAGAGGTGCGAGGAGCAAGAATACGGATAGTAATAAAGCCCTTTTTATGATCATCGTCCTTGAAATTCCTGTGCACAACGGGCGAGTTTCAGGGGTTCCCTTGGTGTTTGGCTTAACTCTGGGGCGTGCGAGCTTGTCCGCAAGAGCTCGAAAATGGGCGAGTTTTGAGTCGGGCGCTGAGGGAACGAAGGCAGTGCTCCCGAACGTGCACGGGCCTAGTATATCTGATAACCAAAAACAGGACTAAGGCATTGTCCCTAAAGCTGATTCCTTCGTTTTGGCGCAACGGTTCCAAGGCAGGCGGTCGATCGGTTCGGTCAAGCTCCAAGAGCACTGAACCGAGGGGACCTTCTCCGCCCCCCAATTGAATTTCTCCACGTTCAGGGGATTCTCAGGCCTGTGTCTTCAGAAGCTCCGCAGGCCGATGCGTCCGTGGTTAAGCTCCCCGCGGGCAGCTTACCTGTTAACTCGCACCGAAAGACTTTGGCCCTGCCCGTGTCAGGCTGTGACTTTTTTGTATCTCGAGGAATTTGGCCGACAGCGCCAGTTCCAATGACTTGCGAGAAATCCTGAAGGGTCTGAATACTGCCGTGCGCACCGAGGGAGGCCTGAACGCCCGCGAACTCAACGGCTGCGCCTGAACTTCCTTTAGGGTAGACGACAATTTTGACGTCTTTGCCGCCGGGCCAGGATGGGTAAAGAACAACAACTCGGGTCCAGTGTCCGCTCGTCAAATTTACCGATGTGCCATATGCATCTCCGCCGGGGTATAGACCGACCTGAAAATCACATCCAGCATTACAATTCTCAACCGGCTTCATCAGAAAGCTTACGAGCACGTCACTGGATTCCCGGGGAATGTGGGAGAGGCCTCCAAAAATAACGCGATTGTTCTCAGAAGTTCCAGGCTTCGAGTCGAACTTAGCACTGTTTACCTGGCCGAAAATTGAATCATCAACAGATCTCGATTTGATTATTCCTTCACCGGAAAGGTTGGGGGTACGAGCCTCGTTTCCGAACAGATTGGAAACGCCGGCGGGAACAAAGAGGGGCTGCCCGGAACCAGCCCACAGACCAGCTTGAGTGGTTATAGACGATGGCCAAACAGCAATATTGTTTACGTGGCCGACCGTAGACGAGTTGCCCGAAAAGAGCACAGAGCTAGTTGCATCGGCAACAACAAGACTCGCGCTGGGTTTTCCATAGCCCTCGGTGTTGTGAAAAGCGATTTTTGAGTGGTTTCGAACGATCGACCAGGGAGCTGCCGAGGCGTCTGCGATAAACAGGTCTTCCACGTATATCGTTGAGAAGTCACTTGCGTAGAGCGTAGCCCGCGGAATCTGATGGCCATCGACCGTGACAGATACTGGCGCAGTCGGAGGAGCGTTTCCTTCGGGAGCCCCACCTATAAGGTATAACGTGCTGCCTGCGAGGCTTCCAAAGACTGCGACGGCTGCTTCAGTATTCGAGAGCATCGCCGTGTTGTAGAAGTAATTTGAAGTCTGAACGAGTTTTGGCGTTGACTGCAGAACACCAATCGTATTCCCGACTATTTGACCGCCGAAGAAGTTGTTGCTGTTTCCTCCCCCGGCGCCTTCTTTCGAATAGATTTTGATGCCCACGTAGTTCTTGTATATCCGGGGTGCGTATAGATCAGCGAATTGAGTTCCGTCCAACAGTAAACCCGTATCACTGCAATCGTGGATGAAGGGCGCTATGAGTTCCACCTGTGCATGGTTCTCAATCTTCAAGCCCGTTGTCCGAGGCTGCCCTTTTCCATCAATCTCCAGACCTTCAATGAGTACTTTGCCGTTTGTTTGGAGCGTAGGACCACTTGGAATAGTCAGTACAGTCTGACCCGGACCCAATGGCACAAGTTTGGCGCCCCACGCCACTATCTTGGAATACTCCTTCATTTTCAGCCCGCTCACCCTGAACACTGTTCTGGATGGAAACACGACTGTGCCATCTCTACCGGCGTCATCAATTGCCGCCTGAAGAGCGATTGTGTCGTCATTGATTCCATCGCCCCTCGCGGCGTAACGAGCGTCCATTACGTTTACTTGCATATGGCTCGGTAAGCTCGGACCACGTCCGTCGCCTGCCACGGTCGGAATCTGTGCACCCGACCGGCTAGGTATCAGGCTCGAAAATATAAGCACAAAGAATAGAAAGGCATTCTTCTTCCAGAGGCGCATTGAGATTCCTCGGCAAAGCCTGTTGAGTTGTAGATGCTTCAAGTCGCGAACTTCCAAAATAGTAGTGAGTGAGTGTGCGCCTCTTGATCGATCGCAGTTCCCGACCCAAGAGAAGCGCGGCGCTTATATAAGAAAGTTCCAATTTCCAGTGAGTTGTTGGAGATTGCCGATTCGCGGCAATCCTCTGAATCTCCCATTTTCGTCGAACGAGGCTCCATGGACCTGCTAGGAGATTTGTGGGCCAGTTCCTGCAGAATCGAAGGATGCATCAGGAAGATGCATCTTTCAGGCCAGACCGGAAAAGAGACCTTAAGCTAAGAACTGCATCGGCAACTTTCGCATTCCCTAGCTCGTTCGAGTTTAGCAGCGCTCCGACTGAAAACCGTTTGAGAATACAGCCTTCGTGAAAAATCTTGAGTCTGGGCAACCTCCGCTGGAGAGAAGATTTATTCCAAAAGTCCTTGAACCAGAGTCGAAGTTGGAATAGAAATTGACTAGTCTGGAGGCGCAGGAACACCTCTCTCTATGACTCTAAAAGTGACTCCAGATGTTCTGAGATTAAAAGCGTAGAGATTTTCATGTTCGTCTGAACTATGACCTCTGGGCGCTCACACGCTCGCATGTTGGAACCTGCAGGCAATTCTGTTCGAACAACCTTGATGATTCGTCCACTTCGGAGTCCCATGCTGACAGACGTTATCCTTACGATTCGAGAACGCTACCATCCTCTGTACCATCTGCGTAAGCTATCTGTTTTCAGGGCGGTCTCGAGATTACTGGACTTCCCGGTCGCGATCCGGGTCGATAAAATTTCGCATCCAATCTGCTTAAGCTCTTCGAGAAATCTGAGCTGGATCTTGTCGCAAGGACGAATTGTTGAGGCCGATGAAAGAGAGAACTTTCTAAAGCTGACCGCGATGGCCGGCTGCAAGCGTCTCTACGACATTGGTGCAAACGTCGGCTCGTACGGGTTTATGTTTGCCTGTGTTGATCCTGCTCGAAGCGTTGTGATGTTTGAACCCGATCCATTGAACGCGTCCCTCTTGAGGACGACTCTGCGGCGATTCGCTGTGAATAATTGTGAACTCACCGAGGCGGCTGTCTGTGATCGAGACGATTTGCTCACTTTCCATTCCGATTTGGTAAGCGGCGCGACTGGGAGTATCAGACGAGACAAATCCTTCATAGAAACGCACAACCACGGGAAGAATATCCCTTTGGTTGTCCGATCAGTTTCGCTCGATCAGTTCACCTCATCTGGTGCTCAAGACCCTGACGTGATCAAAATTGATGCGGAAGGAGCCGAGATCAGTATCCTCAGAGGTGCGGAAGGACTATTTGCTCGAACCAATCCCGTTCTGTTCTTCGAATGTGACACGGACAAGGCAGAAATCCGCACCTACTTGGCCGAGCGTAACTATCTGCTGTTCGATGCGACAACTCTCGAACCGGCGGATGAGCCTGCGCACAATACTGTTGCTCTCCACAAGACACGTCATAGCTCAACCATTGAGAGCCTGACGGTAGCGCACTAGACTGCAGTAGCTGCCATGCAGCTACTGTGATGCCTCTGTGTAGGTGTAGTCGTTGTATCGCGAGGGGGTTCCGTTGATCACCGACCAGAGGCGCACGTAGATGGGGGCACCCGTGGTAGGCAACGTGACAGTCGCGCTCGTCGTAGTGAACTTGCCCATATTGGCGAGGTTGTATGTACCGGGAGCCGTGCCAACCCACAGATAATAGCCGGTCACTCCCGTGCCGGTGGTCCAGCTGAACGTTGTTGTTGCTCCGCTCAGCGTGCTGCCGAGCGCCGGCGAGACTATGGCCGCTGGAACCGTGCTGGTCTCGGTATAGGTATAGTCGTTGTACTGCGAGGGCGTTCCGTTGATCACTGACCAGAGTCGCACGTAGATTGCGGCATCCACGTTAGGCAGCATCACAGTGGTGCTTGTAGTGGTGAACTTCCCCAGGTTGGCCAGGTTATAGGTTCCCGGAGCAGTGCCGATCCACAGATAATAGCCGGTCACTCCCGTGCCCTGTGTCCAGGTGAACGTCGTCGCTGAGCCGCTCAACGTGCTGCCGTTAACCGGGCTGATGATGACCGCTGGAACCGTGCTGGCCTCGGTGAAGGTGTAGTCGTTGTACTGAGACGGCGTTCCGTTGATCACCGACCAGAGTCGCACGTAGATGGTGGCGCCTGCCGTTGGCAGCGACGCTGTGGTGCTTGTGGTGGTGATTTTGCCCATGTTGACCAGGTTGTATGCACCCGGAGCCGTGCCAACCCAGAGATAATAGCCGGTCACCCCTGTGCCCGCATTCCATGTGAACGTCGTGGATGAGCCGCTCAAAGTGCTGCCATTGACCGGGCTGATGATGGTTGCTGGAATGTCGCTCGCCTCAGTGTAGGTGTAGTCGTTGTACTGCGACGGTGTTCCGTTGATTACCGACCAGAGCCGTACGTAGATGGTGGCGCCCGCGGTGGGCAACGTGACCGTCGTGCTCGTCGTAGTGAACTTGCCCATGTTGACTAGGTTGTATGTCCCGGGAGCCGTGCCGACCCAGAGATAATAGCCAGTCACCCCCGTGCCGGCAGTCCAGGTGAACATCGTAGATGCCCCCGTCAACGTACTGCCAGGCGCCGGCGAGGACATTGCCGCAGGAAGAGGCGCCGCACCGGTTCCACTCAGTGTGATTGCCTGAGTCGCATAGCCGGGTGCGCCCGCGTTCAGGTTATTGTCTGACAGCACCAGAGATCCACTGAGAGAGCCTGTAGTAGTCGGCGCAAATCCGATCGGAAGGACGCAGGAGGCGCCCGCGGCTAACACGCCTTCCGTCGCAGCAGCGCTCCCGGTAACTGGACATGCCGACGGTGCATTCTCATCGAGCGTAAAGTTCGCCGAGATGCTCGGGTTGTTACCGCTTGCCGGAATCGGAAACGTGAGCTCGGCATTGCCTGCGTTTGTGAGCGTCACGGTTTGGGGACTGTCAGGACTGGTTGAGCCTACCGAGGTGCCTTGAAAGGTTATGATCGGCGGAGCGGCAAAGCTCGCCTTGATCACCTGGTTCTTGCCTGGGTATGCAATATACAAGTTATTGTCGCCATCCAGAGAAATTCCCCAGGGACCGATGATGCTGTGTAAATCGCCGACGATTAACTTCTGAACATAGCCGTTTGGCGTCAATTGCTCTTCAAAGATGTTGTATGTACTGCCGTCGGTGAAAAAGAGGTTGCCAATGCTGTCAACCGTTAGAGCCTTAGGGTAAATATGCTGAGGGACCGAGATCGTACTCTGGAGATACCCACCGGCAGAAAGCGTCTCTTTCAACAACAAGCCGTTGTTGCCAATATCCGAAATGTAGAGGTTGCCAATTCCATCAACGGCAACGTCGCTCGGGCTAGCGAGCCCATTGACTGCCACACTCCGGACATACCCGCCATCTGATGGCGTTTCCCTTAGAATCTGGCCGCTTCCATTGACGAGATCGTTGGCTATGTAGACGGTTCCACTTCCATCCACTGCGACACCATATGGATATCCAAAACCGCTATCGACCGTGCTTTGTACATAACCATTTGCTATTTGCATAAGTTTAAGTATTCTGGAGTTCGCTGTGTCGGCTACGTAAACATCTCCAGCGCCGTCGACAACGACCGTATATGGATCTGACAACCCAGTAGCTATTGTGCTCTGCGTATAAGTACCACCTGAATATGACAGTTTCACAAGCCTACTATTTTGGTTGTCAGCTACATAGACGCTCCCACTGCCATCAACTGCAATCCCAATCGGGCCTGCTAGACCACTCGTCGGAATGACGCTTTCAATTCCCGGTGAAAAACTAACCTGCGGCCCTACGCCTGTACCCTGTGCATATCCCGTCGCGAGTAAGTTACCCGCCGAATCCTTCAGGACAACAGCACCGAGCCGAACTCCGGGGACCTTTGGGACAAAGCTGACATCCACAGTGCAGGATTGACCGTTCGAATATGCGGTGTTTGCAATGCAGGTTCCTGTACCCTTGTCGGTGAAATCCTGATTAGGAGCTCCCTTTGTAAGAACCGCAGTTGACCCTAAAGTGTGGGAACCATTGAATGCGAAACTCATGGTTATCGGAGCCGTCGTGCCAGCGACCTGCACCAGACTGTAGTCCCCACTTCGTAACGAGATCTTCGGAATCGAGGGAACGGATACAGCAGCTTGGGCCCCTACGTAAACATTTCCATTGCCGTCGACAGCTACGCCTGTTGGGTTCAATGAGGAAGAGAACCCGGCACCGATTTTGCGGACCTTGGGTGAGCTGGGAACGGTCCCGTTTACTGCAGGTATCTCGAAGACTGCGTGGTTGCAATAGTCGGACACGTATACATTTCCGGAGGCATCCACCGTCACTCCGCCGGGAGCACAAAATGCAAAGGAACTTGCCAATGAAATAATTGTTGGCGAAGAGGGAATACTGCCATTTAGGGCCAGTATCTCTTCTGGAGGGCCATACTGTCCTTGCGTAACAAAAACGTTTCCACGAGAATCAACTTTCACTCCGTTGGGAGAGGTGAACTCGCTGCTGAGAGTGACAATAGTTGGAGAGTCCGGGATTGTTCCGTTGACGGCCAGAATCTCCTTTATAGAATTATTGTGTGTATCGGCCACATATACATTCCCATTGTTGTCCACCGTCACTGCGCGGGGATAGAAGAGCCCATTTCCCAGGCTCCTAACCGTAGGGGATCCGGGAATCACGCCATTTACAGCTACAATCTCCTTTACTGACATATTGGTAATACCGTTGGTTGTATCCAGGTCGGTGAAGTACACGTTCCCATTGCCATCTACCGCGATACTTTGCGGGTTGGACAAGGAACCGAGCAGTGTCTTTATGGTCGGTGAAGTCGGAATTGTCCCATTGACGGCCATAATCTCGTAGATTGCGAAAGCCTGTTCGTCGGCCACGTAAAGGTTGCCAGCACTGTCCGTCGCCACTCCCACTGGCTCTGAGAACCCGCTGCCCACCGTGCTTTGTGCTCCATTGAAATACGCCGATTGACAGGAACCAGCGCCAGTTATGCAAAAAAGTAGCCCTAAGAGGGTCCCGTACCGTGCGAAACGGTGGCGGAAGGCGAAGGCAAACTCACAGATGTGAGCAATTGACAGCACAGAAGCAGACGCGATGAACACGGCGGTTTACTCCCTGGAGAATGAGCTAAGTTGCCGGTCTGAGCTTGCTAGACCAACTTGAACAGGCACTGCTCGGGTGCTTGCAAACTGCGCAAAGCATCCATTTCACATCTTGTCTGTGGGGCTGAGGGGACGACGTTGTGAGCCTAACATCGCCTGGCAAGTTGGGCCAGATCAAATTTCGCACCTTTTAGTAATCCGAGATCGGTGACGAATGATGCAGCCGAAGCCTATCGCAAGACCTTTTTCAAGGACACCGTCTGGATTATGATCCTCAACGTGTGCGAAAGAGGTATGGGCTCGTCCGCACATCTCGGCCAGGTCGTCACTCAGGACGAAGCTGCTACTGCCCTTTTTCTAAAAAATTCGGAAACCGACAGAGCAGCGTCAGCCCCTGTGTAGGCAATCCGCTGTCTCATAGAAAATGTGCGAGTCAGTCCAACATTTATTTTTCAGACTGCGCTTCAAGACCCTGGAACACGCGCCGGATGCCCTCTTCTAGGCCGATCTTTGCCTTCCAACCCAGCGAATGAATCAGGCTGACATCGAGCAGTTTTTGTGGCGTTCCATCTTGTTTACTGGTGTCGAATTCCAGTTCGCAGTCGTGATCCAGCACTCGGGCAATCAACTTCGCGAGATCGGCAATCGTGAGATCTTCCCCCGTGCCAATGTTCACTAGAGGGAATTGCAAAAGTCCTTCGTAGGTTACGTCGGGCAAACTCAGTAAATGCACGCAAGCCTCAGCCAGATCGTCGCTGTAAAGGAACTCTCTTCGGGGCCGCCCGGTTCCCCACACAGAGAGCTTCTTTGTTCCGGCAGCCTTCGCCTCCATTACCTTCCGGATAAGCGCCGGCAAGACGTGGGAACCCTTCAGGTCAAAGTTATCGCCTGGGCCATACAAGTTAGTCGGCATAGCCGCGATGTACTTTGTCCCATACTGCCGGTTATAAGATGCGCACATCTCGATGCCGGCGATTTTTGCGATCGCATATGCTTGATTTGTCGGCTCAAGCGGCCCGGTGAGGAGGTATTCCTCCTTGATGGGTTGCGGCGCAAGCTTCGGATAGATACAGCTAGATCCAAGGAACAGGAGACGCTTCACTCCGTGGCGGTAACTCGCATCGATTATGCTTGTTTGAATTTCCAGATTCTCTCGAATAAAGTCTGCTGGATACGTGTCATTGGCCAGAATTCCACCGACTTTGGCTGCAGCGAGGAAGACATATTCCGGGCGTTGCTCGCTGAAGAATGCCTGAACGGCCGGCCTTTCAGTTAAATCCAGCTCACGGTGTGAGCGTAAGATCAGATTGTCGTATCCGCTTCGCCGAAGTGCGCGCAGGATAGCAGATCCCGCCAGACCCGTGTGTCCAGCCAAATAGATTCGGCTATTCTTATCCAAGCCAATCTCCCGCGTTCTAGTTTTCGTGGTAATTGAAGACCGAATATCCATGCTTTTTGATTAAGGAGTCTCTTTCAGCGGTCTTCAGATCTTCCTCTGTCATTTCCTTCACGAGCTCGCGGAACGTCACTTTTGGATTCCACTTCAGTTCACGCCGCGCCTTCGACGGGTCACCCAAGAGCGTTTCCACTTCAGTGGGCCGATAATACTTAGGATCCACTGCCACTATCACATTGCCGTTCTGATCGATACCCGTTTCTTCAACGCCCATCCCGGTCCATGAAATCGTCATTCCCAGGTGATGCGCTGAGAGCTCAATGAACTCCCGCACGCTATGTTGCTCTCCAGTCGCAATAACATAGTCTTTCGGCTCACTTTGCTGAAGCATGCGCCATTGCATCTCCACATAGTCACGAGCATGGCCCCAGTCTCGCAGGGCATCAAGATTGCCCATGTACAGCCGATCCTGCAGGCCGGTCTTGATACGGGCGAGACCTCGAGTTATCTTTCGAGTCACGAAGGTTTCGCCGCGGTTTGGAGATTCATGGTTAAAGAGAATCCCGTTGCAGGCATAGATTCCGTACGCCTCACGATAGTTAATGGTGATCCAGTATGCGTAGAGCTTTGCGACAGCATAGGGAGACCTGGGATAAAACGGCGTTGTTTCTTTTTGCGGAATTTCCTGAACCAAACCGTACATTTCGGACGTGGAGGCCTGATAGAAACGCGTCACCTTCTCGAGGCCAACGATTCGGATTGCTTCGAGGAGTCTAAGAGCGCCTAACGCATCGGAGTTGGCCGTGTATTCGGGTTCCTCAAACGAGACTTTCACATGACTCTGGGCCGCGAGGTTGTAAATCTCATCAGGTTTGACCTTTTGCACGATCTGCACCAGGCTGCTCGAGTCAGTCAAATCGCCGTAATGCAGCATCAGGTGACGACCCTGCGTGTGCGGGTCTTCATAGATGTGGTCGATTCTGTTTGTGTTGAACAGACTCGCCCGACGCTTGATCCCATGCACCTCGTAACCTTTTGAGAGTAATAATTCTGCGAGGTAAGCACCATCCTGTCCGGTGATTCCTGTAATCAGAGCTTTCTTCACGATTTGCTCCTGTCGGCTCGTTATAGTTGCTGTCTCTCGGGTACGCCTTCATGCAGACGCGCTTGATCTTTCTGCGATGATCTCTCGTTCCTCTGACCAGTCTAGATCGTTTCCTGTGCATCGACGAGACGTATCGCTATTAATCCGCTTGAAGGATGTGGCCACGATCGCAGGCATCGTCATGATTTGCCTCAACTGACTCTGGTTCGCTCATTTCGGGACGCTTGAGTTTCATCGTGCCGCTGCGGGAGGGAGGTGTTCACGATGCTTCCATAGAAGCGTGATGAAACTCAGGGCAAGGGAATATCGGGGTACGTAGCTCCTGGGAGATGACAAACAGCGCACGAACCAGCCGAGGTACAAACGATCAGCCCAAGCAGGGATATGCACTTGATCTCCGCTAAGAAACGCGATCGCCCCACCAATGCAGTGAATGGCAGGACGATACTGTAGATTGCGCTTTAGATAAGAACCAAGGCGCTCCTGAGTTCCGCCTCCTATTGAGATCACGACGTGCTGCGGTTTCAAACAAGTCAACCGGCGTACTAACTCTTGATCCTCGATCTCACCCTTGTATATCGGCGTCTCATAGACATATTCCGGCGGCACGGAGATTCCCTGCGAGTCAAGCCAACCTAGATTCTTCTCTGCGCTCTTTCTTCCAGCCATGACCCAGAATGTGTTTCCGGGCTCGCGCACCGCCTCGTTCAGCAGAAGTGCTTTTAGGTACTTCAATCCCGAAAGTCGCGGAATTGAATCCTTCTGCAGCCAACTCCAGAGCAACCATGAGGGCTGAGTCCGTAATCGCCATGTCGGCATTCAGGACAGACTCTCGATATTCCGGATTTCGAACAATCTCCAGGAAGGATGGCGCGAAAGGCACCACAAGCAGCCCCCGGTTTCGATTTTTGCTATAACTTCACTCACGTCTCCAATAAAAAATTCTACCCCTAAGATTTGTCTTTCCTTGGGCGAAGTGCTCATCATGTGGTCCTCCAGATAATCAATTCATTGACGCGCCCTTACCCGCCCGAATTGAGCCTTGTAAAAAGTCGCTCTTCTGATGCGAGCCTTTTACCTTTGACGCTTCGAAGTTAAGAGACTAGTCCAACGACTGCGTCCCGGCATCAGGAGCCGCCTTGGCTTCGAAGGCGACTGTGCACGCCTTCCAGCACTGTCAGGTTTTGATTGGGTCTAAGCCGAGGGGGAGCTGGAAACTGCATATCTTTACGATTGTATTCCGCCAGGTTGAGGAATATTCGTTCGCCGTGAGTCTCTAAGGGTGGACGGACCGAACAAAATGGGTGATCGTCAAGCCTCAACCAGGGATCCGGAGTGTATTCGCATTGTTCGGCGTAATTTAAATCCCGGCGAACCAGGCGTACTCGCCCTGGAATTTCATGGAGTCTGTTGCGGTGATGCGGGTGATGTATTTCACGCTTTTATATCCGAGTTGCCGTGGAACTCGCAGGCGAAGTGGGCCGCCAAAACCGTATGGCAATTCGCCGTCGTTCATGCCCGTTGTGAGGAAGGTCTGCGGATGATGGGCATCGGCCATGTCGATGCTGTCGGACCAATCCGGCTGAATCGAGAAATACTTCAAGTACCGCGCCTGCGGCAGCACACCTACTTCGCGCAGCACTCCTGACAGGGGCGTTCCGATCCATTCCGCCACATATGACCATCCTTCTTCGCACGCCACCTCCGTAATCTGGCTGTGCGTCGGCATACTGCGCAGATCCGCCAGAGACAGCGACATCGGATGCGCCACCATTCCATCAATCGTGAGCCGCCAGTCGCTTAACCCGCCTGCCTGCAGCTTCTTGAATTGATCGCTGGGCGGAGCAGTTTCATTCGCAAACGGATTGTTTGAGATCATGCTCCGCGGAAATTCCCGCGCCATCGCGTGCCGCGTGAGGATTCTCTGCGTCGCGTAGGTCAGTGTCTCCCCCGGTCCGTAAATTCCCCGGCAATCCGGAGGGATCAATCCGTGCCGGCCTGCAATGCGATTCGCGACCCCGAGGCCCGCAACTCCAGCGGCAGCCAGGCCGGAAGTGATCAGCGCACGCCGAGACATTGGTTTCATGCAACCTCCCTGGTCACGATTGCTTCGTCTGCGACTTCAGCCCGCCCTGTGATCATCCCGCGCATGCGGTTCCAGAAGCCCGATATCGCAATCATCGCAACGTGCAACACGAAGAACAGCACCAGCGCCCAGGTCAGGAAGAAGTGCAGTGTCCGCGCTGACTGCCGGCCTCCCAGCAAATTCACTCCCAGAGGAAACGCAGCATTGAACGACGGAGAAAGCGCCAGCCCTGTCCAGATCACCAGCGGAAACAGCACAAAGATGACAACCAGATAGGTCGTCCGCTGGAGGACGTTGTAGCTCTGCGCTTCATCCCGAGCAGGTGGCCTTCGCCGCAAATACTGCCGCAGCCTCTGCCAATGCGCCGCCAGCGTTCGCTCACCGCGCCTGGGGACAAGATTTTTCCAGAAGTGTCCATTCAGAAAGCTTGAGATTCCATACACAAGCGCGGTGAGCACCAGAACCCATGCCGACTCAAAATGCAGATACCGGCTCCACCCATTCTGATCGGGCATTACGTATCCGTACCCCGTCGGCACGGTGTCTCGTGACGCAGGAATTGGAATCGTGAACAGCGGCTTCATGTTCACGTTGCCTGTCTCGCCCCAGTAGAACCGCGGATGTGAGATGACAATCTCCAGCCCAGTAATGAGCAGCGCGACGAAGCTGATGACGGTCAGCCAGTGCGTTACCCGAACTAGTGCGGAATGCCGTGGATTTTCCATAGCGTTGCGAGCAGGGGAACCTTTGCCGGAGAGTAGCACAGCTCATGGACGGCAGAGAAGATCGAACTTCTGGCAGTTTTCCCCCAGGGGCCATCTGTTGGTCCTGCAGCTATTTAGTAAAGCGAAAGCTTTCCAGGATCTGGTTCAGGGTCGTGTCGACTCTTTTCTGCTGTCGAGGGGTCAAACCCTTCCTAGGTGGATCGAAAACCTGGCCATTGACCCCGGCGTGACCCACACTGAGTTCGAAGCATTCTCCGCTGTGGCGTATTCGGTACACATCCACAGAACTCCCGTGGCTCATCGCCGCATCGCCTTTGACACCGTGCACAAATAGATTTCCGCCGATCAGCTTGGCGGGCTGCTTCGCAGAGATCATGTACTCCGTTTGTCCGGACTCGACTGCCGGCGTCACGCACTCATCGGCCGATACCCCTTCGCGTTCGGTCAAAACTTTCCGAACCTCAAATGCCGCCCCCTGAAACGTTGTTTCCTTAAGTCGGCTTTCCGGTATCGCGACGCATATTCTCGCGGTTTCATCGCACAAGGGGATCATCGAGGGATTACATTGCTGGACGTTGTGACGCGTGCACACTCCCCAATCCGATGGATAAGAGAATTGAAATGCGCCATCAGGATCAGTGAATGTTGTTAGTCGCACTTGTGGCCGCTGGGAGTGCGCAGGGAATACAAACCCTAAAACTGCCAGTGCAGGAAGTGCGAACATCTTCCCACGTCGTTGACGCAACGGCATCCTGACTTTCTCCGGGCGGTTCGCAGCATCGAGGGGTAGTACCTCTATTCTGCTCATTCCGCCAGCCTCACCACCGTCTTTCCGATGTTCCGGGCACCGGAATGAAGCAGGTCGAGGAAAGCCCCAGGCGCCGCATCAAGCCCGTCTACAAACGTTTCGCGATTGACCAGTTTGCCTGACTTGAGAGCCGGCACCGCCTCCGCCAGCAGCGAGGGAAGTTCCTTGAAATGATCGGAAACGATGAAACCTTCCAGCCGCAGCCTCTTGCCCACAGCCTGGATCAAGTTGCGCGGTCCCGGCACGGGCACGTTGTATCCAGCGATGCCGCCGCACATCGCCACTCGGCCAAACGGAACTAGTTCATAGAGTGCGGCCTCGAGTTGCGATCCCTGAGTGTTGTCGAAATAGACGTGAATGCCTTCAGGAGCGGCGAGTCTTAGATGCTCGCGCGCGTCGCCATCGCGATAGTTGAAGGCGTAGTCCACCTTGAGCTCGTTGCGCAGATAAGCCACCTTCTCTTCAGACCCCGCGCTGGCAATCACGCGGCACCCATGCATCTTCGCAAATTGGCATGCAGCGCTCCCCACCGCGCCAGCGCCGGCGGAGATAAATACCGTCTCTCCATCTTTCAGTTTTGCGATAGAGAACAGCCCGACCCAAGCCGTCAGTCCGGTTACGCCGAGGATGCCCAGATACGCTGAAGCAGGAGCGATCGTGGTATCGATGACCCGCAAGCTCGAGGCGGGAGCCACGTATGCCTCGCGCCATCCATACATGCTCAGCACAAGCGTGCCGACAGGAAGCTTTTCATCCCGCGAGACAACAACGCGGCCCACAGCGGTTCCTTCCAGCGGCTTGCCAATCTCGAACTGGGGTACGTACGACTTGCCTTCATTCATCCGCCCGCGCATGTAGGGATCCACCGACATACAGATGTTTTTTACCAGCACCTCGCCGGGGCCCGGATCGGGCAGGTCGACCGTTGCGAAGGCGAAGCAATCGAGCCCGGGCTCTCCCTGCGGACGATGCGCCAGACGGATTTCACGACTTTGAGTAGTCATGAGGGAAGCATACTGCGAGAGGCTGTGAGGCCAACGACAGCCGCTTTCCCTTCCCTCTGCTCAGGCGCCCATGTAGCTTGCGATCGATATTGCCCGGTCGACAGCTACCTTCACCCACAGCATTGAATCGCCATGTCCAGGGTTGGGACGGAAAGGGGGTCCGCCCCTGCGCGGCATTGTTGAGTGGATTCCATTCGCTCGCATCCCATGTCTATGATGCGACTGAGCGCTGTATGTAGAGCATAGCGCCACCATCGCCACCATGATTGCAAAAGAAACTCCCATCCGCTTAAGGTCCTGGCTGAACTGCATGATTCCTCCACGCGGGTTGTGGGCGCATCGTTGCGAACCTCAACTCCAATTCGATTGATTCCAGTAGAAGTCCCGCAACGCTCGTGCACAGTCACAATCGGTAACGCAGTGTAAAGATTCGCAACAAGATCGTGACAATTCGTTACATCTCCCGGCTAAATTTCATGGATCGCGAAACTCCCTCGACAGCCTGTCCGTCCTTCCCTCATGCTTGTTTGATCGAGAATTCGACAGGAGAAAAAGCGCATGTGCGATGACTTCATTCACCAGGGCCTTACGCATGATCCAACGGTCTCCCGCAGGTCGTTCGTGGTTAGCTCCGCCGCGACCGTAGTGCTCAGCTCAACCGCAGCTACAGCTCAGGACAAAGTGGTTGAGAAGGACGTCAACGTGCCGATGGCCTCGGGAGTCTCGGATTCTGCACTCTTTTATCCCGAAGGAAAAGGTCTGTGGCCTGCGGTCCTGGTATGGACGGATATTCTCGGCCTGCGGCCTGTATTTCGCGAGATGGGCCGCAGACTCGCTGCCGAAGGCTACGTTGTCCTTGTGCCGAATCCTTTCTATCGCAATCAGAAAGCTCCAATCGTCGACGGAACGTTCGACTTTTCGAAGCCGGAAGATCGCGCCAAAGTGATGCCGATGGCTGCCGCACTTACCGCCGACGCCAACATCAGCGACGCGAAAGCCTACACCACCTTCCTCGATCAGCAACCGCAGACCGACAAGCACAAAAAGATGGGGGTCCAGGGATATTGCATGGGCGGCCCGCTGACGTTCCGCACCGCGGCAACTATCTCAAACCGTATCGGCGCCGCAGCGACCTTTCACGGTGGAGGACTCGCCACCGACAAGCCCGACAGCCCACACCTTCTCATACCCCAGATGAAAGCTGAGGTGCTCTGTTGCGTCGCCGCCAACGACGATGAGAAGGACCCTACTGCGAAGGACAAGTTGAAGGAAGCCTTTGCCAAAGCTCACCTGACGGCCACCGTCGAAGTCTTCAATGGCTGCAATCACGGCTGGACCGTGCGCGGCAGCCAGGTCTACAACGAAGAGGGCGCCGAGCGGGCGTGGACAGAGAGAGCCGCACTCTATAAGCGAAACTTGAGCTGATCTCCAAGGGCCTGGCAAGTACGACGAAGCGAATCTGTCCGTGCGCTCCTGCTTCGTTGTGTGTCAGGCCCTCACTGTCCTAGTGGCGTTGCCGATTCTACAGCTTTGTGTTGTTCCCAGAACTGCGGAGCGGATCTCGCTCTGAGGGCTTATCGAGTCATGGAGTCGGAGTGGCATTTCCGGCATCGGTCGGGCATGTGCATCGCCCATCGAAGCTGACACATGAGTTGTTCGCCTGCGGTGAAGACGAACTTCTCCCCGCATGATTTGCACATCAGGACTCGATCTGCCAATAAATTCAAAATCGGTTTTAGTACATCGTTATGTTCACGCAACGAAGTCGCTCGCCCGACTGCCGGACCGGCCCTTTCGATCGCCTTTGCCGTTTCACTCAGCGATTTACGCGAGTTTGCAACAATCCGCTCCGAGGCGCGGCGAAGTCTCCGCCCGCGCGCGATCAAGTCAGCGAGCTGGTGTATCCAGTGTTCAGGCGATTTATTTGCTGGAATGACCAGGTCGTAGTCTGATGTCTCCGCTTCTGAAAATTGCCGGTCAGTCTGCGGGTTTCGGCCGGCTGATGGAGTCTGAAAGAGAATCGATGGGACCAGTAGATGCTTCCTCGCAGTGGACGCGGCATTCCAGCACTTTTCGCTTTCAAGGTTGGAAGAGGAGACGAGATCGTAAACGGCTGATCCATGTCGTCCGTGGTGTAAATCGTTGCCGTCCAGAGAACATTGGACGGAGTAACCCCTTTGCCTCAGATTCGGAAAGCATTCATCGATTTCCCGTCCGAAATGAAGGATGGCGGCAGACATGTCTTCATCTTTTCTAAAGAATGTGAAAGCGTTTTCGGAATGGGGTCTTTGGTAATAGGGTACTGACAGTCTAGGTTCCGGTAGGGCATCGATCGAAGTTGATACTGGAAGTAGCATCGGAATAAATCATTAGGCTGAAAGGGCTACTCGACCGGCTGAAGCAACTGGCGGAGGGGCATCGGTGGGAACGGTACGGACAGCTGAGCCAACTGCTTATACAAATGCCTCAGGGGGCCATGAGGAAGGCCGATCCGAGGGTCGAAGAACTCATCGCAACCGCAGATCTCCGGGATCACTCCACGATCATGGTCAGCCGTCTCGCAGTTCGCGGCCCTGCTATTGCCTCTCGCCTGATCACTTTCGTTGAAGAAGGCTACACGCTTCAGTCGGATGACCGCAGCCGTGTCCAAGGCGCCAATGTCGCTCTGCGCGCTCAGTGCAAGCTCGGGCCTCAAGTCAAAAACGCTTTTCCCGCGGCTGGGTGCTGCAGCGGACCGAGGTGCAATTCCGCCAGGCGCTCAGGAGAGTGACCTCTGGCGCGCCACCCTGGTCTCTCTTTCAGCCAACGCGGATGAGTTTGCTCTGCCCAAAAACCGGATCTGGCGTCAGGACCTGTATCACAACTCTTTGCGGAGAATGGCGGACTCGGGCTGCGAGAAGCAATGAAGGCAGGTCGGGACGCTGCTGTCAGTTTTTAGAGGGCAAGCACGCTCGCGGTTTCAAGTGGTTCCCATCGCGCTGACATAAAAGCCGCTCCCAAGGGAGCGGCTTTCGATATTCACAGCAGGAGACTAGAGCGCGGTTTCTCCGCGCTCGTCGTTCCGGATGCGGATTGCATCCTCAACCCGGCTCACAAATATCTTGCCGTCCCCGATCCGTCCTGTCCGCGCAGCCGAACCGATCGCGGCAATCGCCTTGTCCTTCATCTCATCGAGAACTACCATCTCGATCTTCACCTTCGGAAGAAGATCGACCGTGTACTCGCGGCCGCGGTAGAACTCCGTGTGTCCTTTTTGACGCCCGTGTCCGCGGGCCTCCAGGATCGTCATTCCTTCAATGCCCGCCTCGAGCAGCGCGTCTTTGACCGCATCGAGCTTCGATGGTTGAATAATCGCTTCAATCTTCAGCATGCTTCAGTGCCTCGCTAGGTAGCCTATCAGGCTAGACACTCCCATTGCCCAGCCATCCAGCTTCCGGTAATTTCATCAGGAATTCAGGTCGTAACCTTCTTCGCCGTGCTGCGACAGATCCAGACCCACCGTCTCGTCTTCAGCGGAAACGCGCAACCCGACGGTCTTGTCGACAAGAAACAGCAGCACCAATGTCCCAACCGCAGACAGCACCCATGCAATTGCAACACCGGCAGCCTGGTTTCCCACTTGCCCCCAGTGTCCATCGATCGCGCCTGTCGCGACATTCGCTCCAAATGCCGGGTTGATCAGCTTCGTCGCAAACAGGCCGGTTAGCAACGCGCCCAGCGTTCCACCCGCTCCGTGCACGCCGAAGGCATCCAGCGAATCGTCATATCGGAACCACGCTTTCACCTTGAAGACCATCAGCGAGCAGAATAGGCCCGCTATCAGCCCGATCAGCAGAGCAGGGAACGGCTGCACGAAACCCGATGCCGGAGTGATCGCGACCAGTCCCGCCACCGCGCCCGAGATCGCTCCAAGCGCTGTCGGCTTGCCGCTGTGAAACCACTCAAAGATCGTCCATCCCAACGCGGCTGATGCCGCGGCAAAATGTGTGTTGATAAACGCGCTCGTCGCCAGCGGGCCGGAGCCCAGCGCGCTGCCCGCATTGAATCCGAACCAGCCTACCCACAGCAGACAGGCTCCAATGAAACTCAGCACCATGGAGTGCGGCGGCATCGCCGTGTGGGGGTAGCCCAGGCGCTTGCCAAGATATAGCGCCGTTACCAGCGCCGAAACGCCGGATGTCACATGCACTACCGTTCCGCCCGCGAAATCCAAACTCGGGATGTGATTGCCCGTCGCATTCAGCAAGCCGCCAACGCCCCACACCATGTGGGCCATCGGGCTGTACACGATCAGCGACCACAGCGATAGAAACACGGCCATGCCGCTGAATTTCATGCGCTCCGCAAACGCTCCAGTAATCAGCGCCGGCGTGATGATCGCGAACATAAGCTGGTACACCATGTACGTCTGCTCAGGAATCGTCGCCGCGTAGTCCGTATTCGGCGCCAGCCCCACTCCCCGCAGAAACACATGCTCGAATCCGCCGACAAAGCTTGTTCCATGCGCGAACGCCAGCGAATATCCCACCACTGCCCACAAAATCGTCACCAGCCCCATCATGGCGAAGCTCTGCATCATCGTGCCCAGGATGTTCTTTTTGCGCACCAGCCCGCCGTAAAACAGTGCCAGCCCCGGCCCCGTCATGAGCAGGACCAGTGCGGATGACACCAGCATCCACGAGTTGTCGGCATTCATTTGCGCTGCGTGAACCGAGTCCTGCAGCGCCTTGATATCTGCCTGAGTTGCGGGAGAGGATTGCGCGAAAGTCAGAGAAGGGAACAGCAGGAACAACCCGACGGTTGAAGCCCGAAAACGAGTACTGAACATGTCCACTCCGAAAAATTTATCCACCATTCACTCGACCGCGCACACGAAGAAGTCATCCGCCCACAACCACTGTGCAATCTGTTCCGTGAACCACCGAAGAATATCCCAGCAGGGCTCGAGAACCTATAAAGATGGCATAAAGAAACTCATTTCATCCTTATGCGCTCCAACTCGATCGGATGCCCCCCGGTCCTTCGTACTCGGGGACCGGGGAAACCACGAACACCTCCTCCGCCCGGCGCACCCTTGCTTGCCCTGACTTGGCCCAAGATTCCTGGCGTTTCGGGACCAGATGACCACAACCTCCCCCGCCGCCGGGTGCCGCTCAAGACCTGGGAATCAAGAGCTGCCCATTCCCACTTCGTCCCCGTCGAAAGCACGGTCCATTCACGCACATCTGCATCGTGCAATGAGTGGAGACCCGGGACACCCAGAGGCTGAATGTCTCCTGTCATTCGGTACCGGGAACGACCCACAAACAAGCCCCTCCACCTTCTGATCCATCCACTAATACGCGGAGAGGGTAAAATAGGCTGTATGGGGAACATCCAGGAACGCGACCGTTATCTTTTCGGTGCGCTCGAGAGTAGCGCCAAGAACCGCGCCAAGCTGCAGGAAGTCAATTACAACTTCGAGCAGCCTGAGGGTGTCTTCCTCACCACGCTTGATTTTGCGGTCAACTGGGTGCGCAAAAGTTCTGTGTGGCCGGTCACTTTTGGGCTGGCGTGCTGCGCTATCGAGATGATGTCGATGGGCGCCTCCCGGTTCGACATCGCCCGCTTCGGCGCTGAGGTCTTCCGCCCCTCTCCCCGCCAATCTGACCTTATGATCATCGCTGGCCGGGTTGCGCAGAAGATGGCTCCTGTCATCCGTCGCCTGTACGACCAGATGCCCGAGCCTAAATGGGTTATCTCCATGGGGGCTTGCGCAACTTCCGGGGGAGTTTTCCAGAATTACGCTATCGTTCAAGGCGTTAACCAGGTCATTCCGGTTGACGTTTACGTGCCCGGCTGTCCACCGCGTCCCGAACAGCTGCTCTACGCGATCACACTCCTTCAGGAGAAGATCCAGCGAGAGCCGCGCAGCCTGCTGAAGACCCTGAACGTGGAGTAAGCGGCCATTTCGGTATTGTCCGAGTGTTTCATTGCAATTCAATGACCGCCGAATTCCGGCGGATACCAGTTGGTAAACCCCTTCAGAAAGTGGTCTCTAGCGCTTAATTCCTATGTTACGTTTATTGGTGTTGTGCTCGGACTAGACGAACAGTCCACCCTGTTAGGAGCCAATCACTTCAACCGGAAAATGGTCCGCAAAAGGAGCCGTTTCCAAGCAGTTTTCCAGTTTCAAATTGCGGAGGAGAAACGCATGCACTCGCGAGTTTCAAAAATAGCCCGCCTGGCGTTGGCATTGGTATGTTCCAGTTCGATTCCGATTGCCTTGTCTGCCCAGGATGCCCCCAAGCCGGCCGCGCCCGCCTCAACGAGTCCCTCAGCCGATGCCCCCTCACGTTGGGATATCTTTGCCGGATTTAGCTATCTGGCTCCGAAGGGGGACCTCATCAAGAGTCCCGTGCAGGATTCAGCCAAGTCCATCACCTGCTGCGTCGATCTGAGTGTTGCGCGGTATTTCAACAAGTTTTTCGGTGTCCAGGCAGAAGGCGATTTTCACAAGAACGGCGGAAATCATTCCGCTGTCGTACACAATCAGTTCTCGGGAATTTCCGGCGGCTTGATTGCGCGGTTCCCGACGGATGACATCACGCCCTTCGTTCATGCCCTGGTCGGCGGCGAAAGCGTGTCCAGCACTTACTATCCAGATAGCAAGTGGGGCGTCGTTCTTACTGCCGGTGGCGGCATTGACTACGAGACACCCTGGCTCGATCATCATCTCGCAATCCGTGTCTTTCAGGCTGACTACCAATACACGCACGAGAACTTCTATCCTGTAGCACGCGGTAACTTCAACATCGCGCGCCTCAGCACGGGCATTGTGCTCCACATGGGCACGATCGCGCCGCCTCCCACGGCAACTATTTCCTGCGCCGCGCAGCCCACGTCGGTATTCCCGGGCGAGCCGGTCACCGTTACCGCCACTGCTGGACAACTGCTTCCCAAGAACCACGTCGTATATAGCTGGTCAGGCCAAGGTGTGACAGGAACCGACACCACCGCGAAGGTCGACACCGCGAACCTCGCGCCCGGCAATTACACGGTCAACTGCGGTGTGAAGGAAGGCAAGCCCGGCAAAGAAGGCCTGAAGCCTTGGGAAAGCGCCAACGGCACGGCCAACTTCACCGTCAAGGAATACGAGCCGCCGACAATCAGCTGCACGGCCAACCCGACCGATCTCAAGCCGGGTGACACATCCACCATCACCTGCCAGGGCGTGAGCCCGCAGAACCGCCCGCTCACCTACACCTACCAGGCTTCTGCTGGTACAGTCACGGGCAGCGGAACCACAGCGCAATTCTCATCGCAGGGCGCTCCTACCGGCCCCGTTCAGATCACCGGCAACGTAGCTGACGACAAGGGTCACACCGCGTCGGCAAACACCAGCGTGAATGTCCAGGCTCCTCCGCCACCGCCGGGACCGTCGCCTGAGCAGATCCGCCTCGAAGCTCGCCTGGCTCTGCACAGCGTCTTCTTCCCGACTGCTCTGCCCACGGAGAAGCACCCGGAAGGCGGCCTGCTTGACAGCCAGCAGGAAACGCTGCAAACCCTCGCAACGGACTTCAAGGCATATCTCCAGATCAAGCCCGATGCGCACATCACTCTCACCGGCCACGCTGATCCGCGCGGCTCCGAGGAGTTCAACCAGAAGCTCACGGAGCGCCGCGTCAACCGGGTCAAACAATACCTTGTTGAACAGGGCATTCCTGACGCAGCGGTCGCAGTCAACGCTGTCGGCAAGAGCCAGGCACTCTCCAAGGATGAAGTGAAGGGTCTCGTTGACCAGAACACCGAGCTGACGGACAAGGAGAAGAAGAACACTCTTCGTCGCCTCAACGTCATCTACCTGGCCCAGAACCGCCGCGTCGACGTCACCCTGACCAACACCGGTCAGCAGTCGGTGCAGCTCTATCCGTTCAACGCCAAGGATGCCTCCACTCTTCTCTCCGTCTCCAAACCTGCAGCAGGCGGCAAGAAGGGCGCGACCAAGGCCGCTCCGAAGAAGAAATAGGTAACGATCAACCGGAGCGGACTAAATCCGCTCCACAAACTCAAAGAGGCTGACTCTCAAGGTCAGCCTCTTTTTCTTTTGGAAATTCAACCTCGTTGAACCTGAATCAGGCTGACATCTGTCACGCGTCGCCTCAATGACTGTGGATCAAGATGCCCATACAACGGCAGCGTGGCTGTGGCACCGTAGTCCGCCCTCCGCATCCACCGACCGCCTGCGACCCTCAACGCACCCCCGCCCGCGCCAGCTGACTTCACTTCTTCCAATCGCGCGTTGGATCATCGTCCGGATCAGGCGCCCCCTGTGCTGGCCGCTGATCTTCCGGCACATGCCGCAGGTTCACGCGAATCCGATACCAGACATACGACGCCCCCCGCATGCGGTCCACCAGAATGTCGTCTGCCAGAAGACTGGCAGCAGCTTCAGGATGTGCAGCCTTCCAGCGCTCCAGCCCCGCCTCGGCCGCTGCCTTGTCTGGGCTCTGCGCCACGATGATCAGCGGCATCTTCGAAACGCGAGCCCCGCGCTTCGGCTTCGCTGCCTTCGTCTCCGCCGTTGCTTTCACCGAACCCTCTGCGGCAGCACCCTCCGCCGAAGCGACAGCTTTTTTCTTCGACTGACGCCGGAAGCGATGCTCGCCGAAGCCCTCCTGCAATTGATCGGAGAATCGCTTTGCCTTCGACGGCGCGACCCGCTTGCCTTCGCCCTCCTGCTTGGCAAAGTGCGGCGGCCACGGCGCATCGCCCAGGCCTTCAGCCTCATCGCGTGCGGCTAACTCCAGCAGCCCATCCAGTACGCCTGCATATTGGTCCATCTCCGCGTTCGGATCGCCGGTCTTCTCCAGTCTGCCCGGTACCGTGAGCACGGTGAAGTCTGCGGGATCGCACGTCATCACCTCGTCCCAGTGTAGAGGAGTGCTCACCCGCGCATCGGGCAGCGGACGTACCGAGTAAGCCGAACACGTCGTCCGGTCCTTCGCGTTCTGGTTGTAATCCAGAAACACCCCGTGCCGCTCTTCCTTCCACCACTTGCTGCTCGCCAGGGAACAGCGCTTCTCCACCGCCCGCGCCAGGGCCAGCGCCGCACGCCGCACCTCGGTAAAGGTCCACCTCGGCTCGATCCGCACGTTGATGTGGATACCCCGCGACCCGCTGGTCTTCGGCCATCCCTTCAAACCCAGTTCATCCAGCAACGCCTTTACTTCCATGGCTACCGCACGCACGTCTTTCCACTCCACGCCCGGCTGGGGATCAAGGTCCACGCGCAGTTCATCCGGATGATCGAGGTCGGCCGAGCGCACCGGATGCGGATGCAGCTCCATGCAGCCGAGGTTCACCACCCACGCCAGGCCGGCGGCATCATCCACCACCACCTCCTCCGCGGTCCGTCCTGAAGGGAACGACAACGTCACCGTGCGCATCCACTCCGGCAAGTCACCGGGCGCGCGCTTCTGGTAGAAGGGCTCTGCCTCGGCGCCATTCACAAAGCGCTTCAACACCACGGGTCGATCCACGATCCCGCGCACCGCCGCCGGCGCCACCGACAAAAAGTAGCGCACAATGTCGAGCTTAGTCAGCTTCACGCCGCGCGTGAAATACGGCTTCCCGGGACTGCTGATTCGTACCCGCCGCCCGTCGACCTCCAGCAACTCCGCGTCATCCGCCTTGGCCATCACACACTCTCCGCATCAGTGTGATGCGTACTCGCCAAAGCCGTCTAGCGTTTCGTTTCGAATGCCAAAGCCACTTCGATGAAAAGACGGAAGCGGCTTCATCGCGCAGTCAATCTTTAGCCGGTCATTAGATATCGAGACACTTATCCGGAAATTACCATTGGTTTAAATACGTTCTGTAGGTGCCACCGGTCCCTCGCACTTGGGGACCGGTGACCCGACCGCTACCGCAGCAACTGCAACGCCCCGATCGCCGCGCCCAGTGCGCCCGCGCAATCCCCATTCGGAATTACATGGATCGGAATATCCACCTGCTCCGCCCGCTGTACCGGCATCCCCGCGCGAATCTGCTGGATAAACCACTGCCGGAACTCATCCGTAGCCTCCAGCACCCCGCCGCCAATGATCAGCGCATCCGGATCGAAGGTGTTGATCATTTCGTCGAAGAACAACCCCAGCGCATGCGCCTGCACTTTGAAAATCGTTCTGCACAGCGGATCGCCCTTCGCCGCCAGCCCGCGCGCCGCGTATGCAGCCTTCGCAATATCCAACTTTGCCAGCTCGTGCTCAGGATGCTGCTTCAGCAGGAACGGCAGCACATTCATCCGGATCGACGTCAGCGAGCACAGCGATTCCAGATCGCCAATGCGCCCGCAGTTGCAAATCGGCTTCAATCCCGCAATCTCCGGAATCTCCGAGTAGGGAACCAGCACATGCCCCAGCTCGCCACCAAATCCATTCTTGCCCTCGATCACCTTGTCGTTCACGATCACGCCGCCGCCATTTCCTGTCCCCACAATGATGGAGATCGAGGTCTTGCCGCTGCTTGCGCCGAACAGCGCAAAGTGGCCCCACAGCGCCGCCGCATTGGCGTCATTCAGGTACACAACGGGCTTGCCAAGCTCCTTCTCCAGCGCGCCGCGAATGTCGAAACTCGCCCAATCCGCATGCACAAAATTTGTCGATCCCTTGGCGCTCAGCACGCCCTTGGCGCTCGCCGGCCCCGGCGTATCCAGCCCTACCGCCGCCACATCCTCCATCGACACGCCCGCGCGCGCCAGTGCCGGCTCAGCGCCCTCCGCGATCTGGCTGATGCAGATCTTCGGGCCCTCAACCGACCGGGCTGGATGTTCACACAATCCGGCAACCAGGATGTTCTGCTTTTCGTCCATGACCGTGTAGTTAATGGCCGTTCCACCAAGATCGATACCCATCACGTAGCGCATGCTTTTCTGTTCCCCTTTTTTGTGCCACATACAAATCTACAGCCTCCACTCAGCCCGTTGCAGTGCGGCGGTCTCTCAGGTGGACTAGGAGATGGCCGGCTCGACGCGGTTCACGCCCAAAGGAGCAGGCGAATTGAGCTCCTGGTCTTTGTATTGGAGCTGGTAGAGCTTCCAATAGAGGCCGCGCTGGGCGAGAAGCTGCTGATGGCTGCCCATCTCGCGCAACTGCCCCTTGTGCATGACCAGAATCGAGTCGGCGCGCTGCACGGTGGAGAGGCGATGTGCGATGAGCACGCTGGTACGGCCCGCGACCATGCGATCGAGCGCGCCGCGAATGCGTAATTCGGTGTCGGTATCGACGCTCGAAGTCGCCTCATCCAGAATCAAGATGCGCGGGTTGTAAGCGAGCGCACGGGCAAAGTTGATGAGCTGCTTCTGGCCCGTTGATAGTGAATTGCCGCGCTCCCGTACCGGTTCGTCGAACCTTTTCGGCAAGGACTCGATGAAGTCAAGAACGTTGACGTCACGCGCTGCACTTTCCAGCGTGGCGTCGGTCAGTGCGTCGTTGCCGAAGCGGATGTTCTCCGCGATGGTCCCGGCGAACAGGAAGGGGTCCTGCAGCACAACAGCGAAGTGGCTTCTTAGGGCCGCGAGATCGAGTTCGCGGAGATCGACACCGTCGAGGCAAATGGATCCGGCAGTCACGTCATAGAAACGCATCATGAGGCTGGTGAGGGTCGTTTTCCCGGCGCCGGTGTGTCCTACGATAGCGATCGTCTGGCCCGGTTCAACGGTGAACGAGACGTCCCTCAGGATCCACTCGATATCGGGGATCGCGCCAAGATGACGCGCGCGATCGGCTGAGTCGCCGAGGCTTTCGATAAGCGCTTTCTGTTCAGGCGACAGCTTCTGGTAAGTGAACCAGACGTTATGAAACTCAATGCGGTTCGAGCCATTGCCTTTTTTCGGCTTTGACGGGCTAACGATCTCCGGCTCGGTATCCATGAGCTTGAAGATCCGCTCGCACGCTGCCATTGCGGCTTGCAGGATGTTGTACTTGTCGCTGAGATCCTGAATGGGTCGCCAGAAGCGCTGCGAATACATATTGAATGCAGCCAGCATGCCGATAGTGACCGAGCCCGAAAGCACTCCGAAACCGCCGCGCCAGATGACCAGCGCGATGGCGATGGACGAGAGGATTTCAACCGCAGGGTAGTAGAGCGCGTAGGCGAAGATGGTGTCTTTGAACGCGACCATGTGCAGACGGTTGACGGACTCGAAGTCTTTGTAAGCGCGCTCCTCGCGATTGAAGAGCTGTACCACGCTCATGCCGCTGACGTGTTCCTGCGTGAAGCTATTGATGCGAGCGATAGCTGCGCGGACGCGGCGATAGCTCTCGCGGACGCTGTTGCGGAACATGCGTGTCACGAGCAGAATGAGCGGGAACACCGAGAAGGCTAGCAGCGCCAGCCACCATTTTGTCTTCAGCATCACAATGGCCATGAAGGTCAGCGTGAAGAAATCGTCCACGATCGCGAGGATGCCGCCGGTGAACATCTCGTTGATGGCGTCGACGTCCGAGGTAATTCGCGTGACGAGGCGGCCCACGGCGTGTGTGTCGAAGAAGCCTACGTGCATGCGCTGCATGTGGCGGAAGATGTCGCGGCGCAGGTCGAACATGATCTTCTGGCCGGTCCATTGCATCAGGTATGTCTGGACGAACTCGAAGAGGTAAGCCGACACCTGGCAACAGAGATAGATGAGGGCGAGGCGAGTGATGCCCTGCATGGGGTCGGGCGGCAAATGGCGGAGGAGAATTGCTGTGGGTCCGCCTTCATGGCTGAGAAGAGCGGCTCCGGATGGTCCCTTGTCGGTGGGGAAGTACCGGTCCATGCCAACCATCAGCAGGAAGGGCCCTGCGATGTCACTAACAGATTTCAGACTGATGGAAATGGAAGATACGACTGCCTGCCACCAATAGGGCTTCAGGTAGTGCCCCAGACGCTTGATCAGGCGCGAATCGTAGACCTTTCCGACCGGGTCTTCGTCGGGTTTCTGCTGCGGAGCGACCCCGTTTCGCGGTTCGGGCTTTTTCGCATCAGCTTGGCGGGGTTTTTGCTCGGCTTCCGGCATCGATTCCTTGATCTATTGTACGGGGCAGGGCTCACCACAGAACGCCGGTTGGGCCTGCGCCTGCGGCTTATTAGTCCGTCTTTTTTGGACTCGACAGGCAGCGCGCCGGATACAGAACCTTGAGCTTTTATGGGATCAAAGCGCTGCAATCGCGTGAAATAGACTCGACTCGTGGGCTTCAGCGAATCCATCCCCCGATCGGCCGGAGACCGGCACTCGGCACCCGTGGTCAGCCGCGGCCGCTACGTCTACCCGCCGGGATTGCGGTTCAACCTGCCGTTTTACCGCTTTCACGAGTTTTTCGATCCGGAGAATCCAATCCTGCTATTCGAGCACTTGAGGCGCTACGGCCGGGCCGCGCATTACCGCATTCTGTGGAACGATGTTGTGCTCCTGAACGATCCTACCGATATCGGGGAGGTTCTGATCGACAAGGCAGCCTCCTTCGGAAAGGACCGCACGCAGAAGCGGATGAAGATCCTGCTGGGCGAGGGGCTGATCACTTCGGACGGAGAGACCCACAAGCGCGGACGGCGCATTGCCGCTCCGGCCTTTCACCGTCGTCGCATCGAGGGATATGCCGGCCAGATTGTCGGACTTGCCGCTGCCATGCGCGATCAATGGAAGCCTGAAGCTGAGTTCGACATCTCCGCCGAGATGATGCGGCTGGCTCTCCAGGTGGTCGCCCGCACGCTCTTTGACACCGAGGTTACACCGGAGATCCACGACATCAACGACCAGGTCAACGTCATCATGGACCTGTACCACTTCCTCATGACTCTGCCGAGGGCCGAGCTGCTGCTCAATTCGCCGCTGCCGAAGATGAGGCGGTTTCGAGCGGCGAAGAAGCGCCTCGATGATGTGGTGGACGGAATGATCCATTCGCGGCGATCGGAGGTTGATGCGCGGTCCAGTGATCGCGGTGACTTGCTGTCGATGCTTGTGGCTGCCCGCGACGACGAAGTGGGAGGCGATCACCGGCGGCTGACCTCGGAGGAGTTGCGCGACCAGGTCCTCACGCTCTTTCTTGCTGGATTCGAGACCGTAGCCAACGCGCTCTCGTGGACCTGGCTGCTGCTGGGCCAAAACCCAGTGGCCGAGGCCCGGCTGCATGTGGAGATCGACGCCGTTCTCAATGGCCGACTGCCGACGTTCGATGACATCCCGCGACTGGAATACACATCCATGGTGCTGTCGGAGTCGATGCGTCTTTATCCGCCGGCCTGGGCCATGGGCCGCGAAGTCCTCGAAGACGTATCGATCGGGCCCTATAGCCTGCGCAAGGGAACGATGGTGTTTTTCAGTCAGTACCTTGTGCAGCGAGATCCGCGTTGGTTTCCTGAGCCGGAGCAGTTCAAGCCCGAGAGATTCACGCCTGCGGCGAAGGCGGGGCGACCGCGTTTCGCGTATTTTCCGTTTGGAGGAGGCGGAAGACAGTGCATTGGGGAGTCGTTTGCGTGGATGGAGGCGACATTGGCACTGGTGACACTGGCGCAGCGGTGGCGGGTGGAACTGGTGCAAGGACAGAAGATCGAGATGCTGCCTAAGATCACGCTGCGACCGAAGAACGGGATCAGGGTAAAAATGATGCGGCGGGAGGGTTGATGGCCGCCTTGAATCTCGCGACATCGTGCAGGTGGCGCTCCGTTTGTTTACGGATAGATAACTGACGAGTATGCACGATACGACCAGAAATCTGAGTTTTAGATTGCTGCAGCCGGCGTTCGCAGCTTTAACATTGGCAATGCCGCCGCGACGTTCAGTCCGGCGAGTAGAAGCGCCCTCTTCCAGTGCATGTAGGGAAGAGTACACCGATGGTTCAGCGCTAAAGCAATCGCGGCGCGCCATCCAACTAAATCACGGACGTGTCACCGCCCATTGGGAAGTAATTTATTAGACGGGTCGCCGCGCCTATTCAAGTGGGAACGACCCGACGGGGTGCGGAAAACCAAAGTACCCCGTTCTATGGCAAGTTGCGCCGTAGAGTACTCCGGTGCGCCCGAAGATGGATTGAACAACCGTCCAGCAGCATTAATTTCGGGCCGGTAAGACTTCTTCAATCCCTGCCCAGGGACCGCCTTGAAGCGCGAGGTACGTCAGATAAAGTTCCGAGCCCGCAAGATCTGCGGATGTAAGCAAGCTGCGGGCAGCCTCCTGGACCCTTTCATTCGTCAGGGTAGCTAAGTCAAAGTTTTGATCGATCATGCCCTCTGAATGGGGAATCTTGAGCAAATCAAGAAAGGTGATAATCACGGGACGATGCTCGTGGAGTAGATACTGCCTGAGAAGGTCATCCACGATTTGTTCAGGAAGCGAAAGGGTTGCGGCTGTCCAGTTGACCAGGCGCTCCGTCGGGCTTTTGCGGACAAAGACCTCGCGCAGGTTTTTCGCTTTCGCGAGAGTGGTGAAGAGGAGTTGTTTCTCTGTGCCCCTTGACTCAGCCCAGAATATTCTGCAGGCCGTGACCCGGGTCTCTTCGGGCAATTGTCGCCAAACACGATTTGCAGAAACAGGCATCAGTGGTCCTCTCACACTCAGAACTCAATCACCAGCATTGATGATAACGGCTGCGAGAGCAGTTCAAAACTGCTGGGGCGATGCTTGTCGGGTGCGGTTCTCGTCTCCGACGCGAGGCAGTGGTGAAGCTACCTCATTCGCGACACAGAGACCGGATCAACACTTGCAACTGAGCTAGGTATGGAATGCGAAGGCCGAGGGCAAAGCTGCCTCAAGATGGATTTGTTCTCCGGTGATTGGGTGGGAGAAATTTAGAAATTGGGCGTGCAGGAGATATCCTCCATCCCCGGGTAGGCCGGGGTGAGCTCTGAGAGGTCGCCCGGTTTCGTCGTATAACGCATCGCCAATTAGAGGATGTCCAATAGATGCCAAATGGATTCTGATTTGATGGGGGCGGCCCGAACACAGACTTACCTCAAACGTTGTGGTGCTTTTAGTGCGTGAGATCACCCCTGCCAATGACTTTGACGGCTTCCCGCTTGGGTTAGCAGCCCACACTGAACCGATGAGCGGGTGCGGTACGAGGCCGATGGGTGTGAGGATTTCATAGGCATCGTGCCGTGCGACGTTTTGAGCCAGCGCACGGTAGGTCTTTTGAATCTTGGATGTGTTCCAGTTTGCGACTAGATTTGAGGCCGCACGCGTACTTTTGGCGAAGAGAACGATACCGCTGGTGGCTCGGCCTAATCGGTGGAGAGGATTTGCGTTGGGGGTATGATTTTTCACCAAGTGCAGGAGTGTGTTCTCCATGAAGCCGCCTCCCGGTAGGGTGGGCAGCCCGCTGGGTTTGTTGACAGCCAGCAGATGAGGATCATCAAACAGGACTTCGAAGTGTTGAGGCGAGTCTGGTTCGATCCAAGGTGGGCGGTTCCAGACAAGGGCTTCTCCTGCATAAACCGATTCGCTTCCGGTCGCGGTGACACCGTTAAGGGTGACTTCTCCGCGGTTCAGTCTTTGTTGCCAGGCCTGCAGAGTTGAGTGTGGGTAAACCGTTGCCAGATGGGAGAGCAAGGTCTGTCCATGGCATATGCTCCTGATGGTTGTGGTGTAGGCATAGCCTCGGTTGAGCATGCAGTTCGAGTGTAAACTGTGGCATCTGGTGCGTCGGCTTTCCGTGCTGATTTGCCGAAGCGCGCGGGCTGCCTGTGTTCGCTGTTCCGGTCGGATCACCGTCAAATCTTCAAGGGCTAAAGCCCTTTTTGGGCGGCATTGCGGCACACAGGAGCACAAAGTCGTACCTAAGGTGAGTGATGTTGCAGAAACGCGCTGGTCTCCCAGGAACCCCAGTGCGGGCACTTGGCGCACCCAGTTCATGGTGGATTTTACAATCCCCGCAGACGTTAAACTCGAAGAGTGGGTTTCCAGAGTTTTCATGGCAATGCGACGACGGTGCGGCGACTGCGCGAGTGCGCTCGAACCGGGCACTTTCCGCAAGGGCTGATCCTCTCCGGGCCAAAGGGAGCGGGGAAGTACGCGCTTGCACTGATGCTGGCGCAGGCGGTCAATTGCCTAGAGAATGCGGAATCCGACGGCCTGCCCGACTTCTGCGGACGATGCGCGAACTGCGCGCGAATCGCCGAGGCCAAAAATCTTGAAGACCGCGTCGCGGAAGCAGTTGCTGCGTGCGATGACATGCGCGACGCCGACAAGCGAGAGACGCGCATTCTCATCCAGACGCATCCGGACATTCTCATCATCCCGCCCGACCCGCCCCAACTGATGATCAAGCTCGGCCAGGTGCGCGAGGTGATTCATGCCGCTTTCTACCGGCCACCTGCCGAAGCGCGGCGGGCGTTTTACATCTTCACCTGTTCAGCCTTCATGAAGGAGGCGGCAAACAGCCTCTTGAAAGTTCTGGAAGAGCCACCAGCCAGGACGTCGATCGTTCTGCTCGCGGAAAATCCGCACGAGCTGCTGCCGACGATTCGTTCAAGGGCGATGCTCTACAGATTGGGAGCCCTGCCCGCCACCGAGATCGAGGCTCTGCTTGCGGAACGGCGGCCGGAACTGAAACCGCAGCAGCGGGCATTGGCATCACGGCTCGCCGAGGGTGCCGTCGGCCGCGCACTGGCGGTGGATCTGGAAGCCTACCTGTCCAGCCGGAAGGATGCGCTGCTGGTGCTTCGAACCACGCTTCATCAGCCGGATTACTCCGAGCTGTTTCGCGCCACCGAGACATACCGTGGCGGAGCAGATGGACAGGAAAAGACGATCAGTCTGCTCCGGTCGCTCGGGAGTTTGCTCGAAGATTTGCTCCTCGTAGTAGCCGGCACTCCAGATCTGATCCGCAACCTCGATCTAAAGGTGGAGCTGGAACGCATGGCCCAGGGACTCACGGTCGACTGGATCGAAGCGGCTTCCCGGGCAGTTGTGCAAGTCGAATCCGGAATGCGGCGCAATCTGCTGCGCTCTCTCTCGCTGGATGCGATGGCGGTGAGCCTCCCCGAGCGCTAAAACTGCGTTCCACAGGGAAGGGTTGGAAGAAAAGCAACTTCGGACTTCTCCCAGGCATCTGTTGAGTTAGATTCACAGCACTTTCAAGCAAGTACAGTTAGCGAGTTCGCTTTCCCCTCCTGTTCGCTGTTTCAGGGTTCCACGGGCTCCAGAACAGGCCGGAAGGCTGCGCTTCCTGCCAAAGCAAAACGTTCCGCATTTCGCAAACCAGTTGGTTGCCGTGGAGGGTCGTATCCCATGAACAGTCAGACCACCTTGCCGGGTGTAGATGGCCAGCGCCGCCCCGCGTCCTATCTTGCTCAGCATCGGCAACATCATGCGACTCAGACGCCCTCGTTCCGGTTTACCAGCCATGAATTAGAGGATGCGTCCGCACACCGCCAGGCTGAACTGTTCTATCTCCAGAAGCAGATTCAGTCGCAGACCCCGATGGTGATCGTGCTCGAAGATGGCGAGAAGCTGCAGGGACATATCGAGTGGTACGACCGCGGCGTGCTGAAGATTCGCGGCCGCAACAAGGTGCTCATTTATAAGTCCGCGATCAAGTACATGTACAAGCAGGGCGAAGCGGGGCAGTAAACCGGCGAACAGGCATCAGGGCTGCGCGATGTAAGCAGCCTTTCGCAAGCGGTCGCGAATAGCGTCATTAATTCCGCCCGGTTCCGGCAACGGACACAGAATCACCTCACAACTATCGGTATCGAGCGCACGTAAGCCAGCGTACAGCTTTTCTGCCAATTCCTGCGGAGCGCTCCAGCGTCCCCAGGCGAATCTAGCAGCGGCACGAAGCGGCGTGTCGAAATCGACGTTTGCCAATTCCGACGGAAGCATAACTCCGAGACGTCTTTTTTCGTGCGGTTTTGCTGCGACGCCGAGGGCAGCTGGCAGGTCAGCCAGGGTTCCTTCTACCAGGATCAGCCGGGCCCGCGGTGCGTAGTGGCGAATGCCCACACCGGGTGAGGGGAGCCCCTCGCGCGCAGCGGCATCGGGCAGGATTTTTTCCTGCAGAGTCTCTACGAGTCCCGTGATTTGCCGGATCTGATCGGCGGTGACGGCGCCCGGACGATAGATCATCATCGGCGATTGGTTCGGATCGAGCACTGTGGATTCGACTCCGTGAAGCGTGGGTCCGGCGTCGAGGACCGCATCAATCCTGCCGTCCAGATCTTCAAGCACGTGTTCAGCAGTTGTGGGGCTGATGTGGCCGAAGACATTGGCGCTGGGGGCTGCAACCGGAACGCCCGCCTGGTGGATCAGCTCCCATGCAACCGAGTGAGCCGGCATGCGGATTCCCACGAGCGGGCGGCCGGCAGTGACGATGTCCGGTACAGCGTTGCTTCTGGGCAGAAGCAGAGTCAAAGGTCCCGGCCAAAACGCACGCGTGAGGTCCTCGACTCTTGAAGGTATAGCCATCACCAGTGAAGCCAGCATGGGATTCTGCGCGACCGGCCCGGCAATGTGGACGATGATCGGGTCCCATGAGGGGCGCTGTTTGGCCTCGAAGATTCGGGCTACCGCGTCGGCATCAAGAGCGTTCGCGCCCAGACCGTACACGGTTTCTGTCGGCAGGGCGACCAACCCTCCGCGCCGCAGAATCTCAGCAGCCTGAGCAATCGCAGATCTCGCATCTTCGCGATCGGGATGCGCAGGATCTACCTTAAGCCGAAGCGTCTTCACACTGCTATTCTCGCCGGTTTGAAGCGCCTGCCGCCACCCCGTATACTCGCTGCTTACTATGTCTATCGAAACCGAGATCAAATTCAAAGTTGAAGATGCTGCAAAGCTGGCTCAGCGTCTTCGCGATGCCGGCTTTCGCGAGGACACTCCTCGTACCTTTGAGAGCAATGTGCTCTTTGACACGCCTGACCGCAAGATGCGGGCGCGAACGGAGATTCTGCGCATTCGCAACTATGGAGGCCGATGGGTAATCACTCACAAGCGCCTGCCCGATGCCGGACCTGGAGAGGACGCGCACAAACACCGGATCGAGACGGAGACCGGGGTAGCCGATGGAGACGTTTTAGCTCAGGTCTTCAAATCCATCGGGCTGACAGAGGCGTTCCGGTACGAGAAATGGCGCAGCGAGTGGTCCGATGGCGAAGGCCATTGCGTTATCGATGAAACGCCGATCGGTGTATTCGCTGAACTTGAAGGCGAGCCGGAGTGGATTGACAGGCGCGCGGCTCAAATGGGCGTCGAACGGTCTTCCTACATCACGCTGAGCTATGGACGTCTTTTCGAGCAGTGGTGCGCGGAACACAAGTGCGCGGCAGGCGATCTTACGTTTGAGGCGGTTTCTCGAAATCGCGACGACGCCTAGCAAGACCGAGCGGTGAAAAATTGAGAAAGTACTGATATCCTACCCCGCTGTTTTTTCAGGTCACGGGCTTCGAGCTTTTGAATTGCGGCAGGCTGCGCGGACAAAGCTGTTACCGTGATCGACTGACTCGATTGTTCAATCTGACTGTGCGGGGAGAAGATTGCATCTTAAGTTGAAATTAAGCTTCAGCAGCTTATAAACGCCCCATGGCGCCTTCACTCCAAATTCCTCCAGGTAAGAACTGGATGTTCTGGTGGGAATTGCTTGTGATTGGTGCGGCGTTTGTCGCCTGGGTCGTCATCTTGAATAAGCCAGCTAGAATCTCCTAAAGAGACCGCAATCCCGCAAGGGGAGAGATGAAACCTCGTCGCTCCGTCGCTAGACACCTGTGAACGGCACTATTTTTTAGGCGCAAATCCCATCGTCAATTTTCGGCCATCGTCATCGGCGACGGAGGCGCGATGCACCTCCTCGACATGCTGTCGAAATGCCCGGCTCAGTGAGGGCTTGACATCGAACGAGAAGGGATGGCTGCATGCAGAACAGCGCTTAACGTTGCCCTGTGTAACGAGATGCGGCGGGAGACTAGGCCGAGCCATGCGCGGAACCCCTTGTGAGTCTTCAGGAATGGAAAGGCGTTTGGTTTGATGCGCTGTTCGATTTGGAAATTAATCGCGGCGAGTGTTTCTATAACGACAGATTGCGGGAGAGGGTGGCGGCGCGGCGGGGATGCCGTCGGACGAAGTCATGCGACTGAACGCAACCGGCTAATGCTTCTATATTTCTCGACCATCTCCAGGAGTCGAGGGTCACATCTATGCACGCGCTCGGCCGATTGCACTTGTGCCGGGGCACCAGCTTCCGCAACGGTGGCGAAGCATTGCGAGCAGTAGGAATGGATGGAGCCATCCTTGTTGGTTCGACGTGTGAAATCGGGATTGAAAGTCTTGCCCATGAGCTCTACCTCTTGCTGATCTCAGTGCAACGTCTTACAGCTTTTAAGATGCAGTGAGTTGGCATATCGATGGCTTACGGCTATGGAATCATCGGCTTGAACTAGTGCAAGCGAGGAACCCAAATGCAATCAGATCAGGGTTCGGTTCTCCGCGCGTCGTATCCACGGGGATCGACCGATTGTCATTGGGATTTCCCCAGATCGCTGTGCTGTCGCGACTCGGCCTGGGCTATCTTCCGATGCCACTGACGGGGCTCCCGCTCATCGCGATGAAACTGCGATGAAACGGGGCACAGTAGTTTCGACGAGGAATCAGGCCTCGACGCCGTGACATTTTTTGTATTTCTTGCCTGATCCGCAGGGGCAGGGATCATTGCGGCCCACCTTGTCGCCGGTGCGGCGCGGCGTGGGCTGAGAATCACTGCCACCACCGGCGCGCTGAGCTGCTTCGAGTTCACGCTGCTTCTTCTTCGCGAACTCCTTCTCGAGCTGGTCGATGGTGGTCTGCGGTGCGCGTGTGTGGATTGGCACCTCGCGCTGGACTGGCGCTTCGCGATATGGCTGACCGTTGCCATCCGCCGGCAGCATCCGCTGTTCAGCGCTCGCGACAGGAGGAGCGGCAGGAATTTCGCGGCGGGGCTCTGGCGGCGGAATGGAGATGGGCCGGCCGTCCGGTCCAAGGATCTGCATCCGGAAGAGGAACCGGACGGTGTCTTCCTGGAACTTCAGCATCATCGCTTCGAACATGTCGAAGGATTCCTTCTTGTAGGCCACCAGCGGGTCTTGCTGTGCATAGCCGCGCAGGCCGATGCCTTCCTTGAGGTGGTCCATTGAGAGCAGGTGATCTTTCCAGAGTCCGTCGATCACGCTGAGCATGACCATGCGCTCGTGATAACGCATCTGCGGCGCTGACAAGATCTGCTCTTTCTGCTCGTAGCTGCGCTTCAAGGCTTCGAAGATCTCGTCGCCCAACTCGTGCCGGGCAAGCTCTTTGGGGTTGATTCCGACCTGCGACATGGAAAATCCAAACTGGCTGTTCAGCTGTTCGTCCATGCCTTTGATGTTCCACTCATCGGGGTGCTTATCTTCGGGAGCAAATTGATCGAGTACGCCGCTGAGAATTCCGCCAACGTAGTCGTCAAGAATCAGCTCGCGCTGGTCAACACCCTCGAGCAGTTGCCGGCGAAGGCCGTAAACAGCCTCGCGCTGCTTGTTCATCACGTCGTCGTACTCGAGAAGATGTTTGCGCGATTCGAAGTTCTGCGACTCAACAGCTTTCTGGGCTGCTTCGATTCGATTCGAGATCATCTTCGACTCGATCGGCACACCTTCTTCCATGCCCAGCTTCTCCAGCAGCGTGCTTACCCACTGCTTGGCGAAGATGCGCATGAGATCGTCTTCGAGCGAGAGATAAAATCGCGACGCTCCGGGATCGCCCTGGCGGCCGGCGCGACCGCGCAACTGGTTGTCGATGCGGCGTGACTCGTGACGCTCGGTGCCAAGAATGAAGAGGCCACCCTTGCTGATAACTTCGTCGTGTTCTTTCTGCGCGGTGGCATTGTGGATCGCGAAGGTGTCGTTCCAGTCGGCGTCGGCAATTTCAAATTCCTGGCCCTGGTAGTAGAAGCGCTGGAATCCGGCGGGGGCCATGGGGTTGATGGCGCCTTCGGCCGTGCTGAGCGCGCGCGCGCGTCCCTGCCGAACGAGGTCCTGGCGTGCAAGAAATTCTGCATTGCCGCCCAGCAGAATATCGGTACCGCGTCCTGCCATATTAGTCGCGATGGTCACCATGCCGACGCGGCCTGCCTGAGCTACAAATTCCGCTTCGCGCTCGTGCTGCTTGGCATTGAGCACCACGTGACGGATACCCTTGCGCTGGAGAATCGCGGAGAGACGCTCCGACTTTTCAATCGAAACGGTTCCGACCAGCACTGGCTGACCCGTCTCATGGAGTTCGCCAATGTTGTCGGCGGCCGCTTTAAACTTCTCCTTCTCCGTCCGGTACACCACATCGGGGTTCTCGACACGAAGCATTGGCTTGTTGGTCGGGATGACGACGATCTCGAGTTTATAGATCTTTTCGAATTCGGCCGCTTCGGTTTCGGCGGTGCCGGTCATGCCGCTCAGCTTCTTATAGAGGCGGAAATAATTCTGGAATGTGATGGTGGCAAGGGTCTGGTCTTCCTTGCGGATCTTCACGCTTTCCTTAGCCTCTATCGACTGATGCAGTCCGTCTGACCAGCGGCGGCCGGGCATCAAGCGGCCGGTGAAGGTGTCGACGATGATCACTTCCTTGCCGTCAGCGCCATCCTTGACGACATAGTCGACGTCCTTTTTGTAGAGGGCGTGGGCCTTGATGGCGGTTTCGACGTAGTGCTTGAGATCCCAGTTTTCGGCGCTGGCAATGTTGTCGATGCCGAGTTTTTCTTCGATGGTCACCCAGCCTTCGTCGGTGACGCCGATGCTGCGGTGCTTCTCGTCCACCACGTAGTCGCCCGTGAAGGTCTTGCCTTCCAGCGACTCGGTTTCTTCGCCGCGTTCGAGAGCAGGAATGATTTTGCGAACCCGCTCGTACTTGTCAGTGGTCTGGTCCGTGGGGCCGGAGATGATGAGCGGGGTACGAGCTTCGTCGATGAGGATCGAATCGACTTCGTCGACGATGGCGAAGTAATGACCACGCTGCACGCAATACTTGATGTCGAACTTC
>Ga0105239_10000335_pt1 | contig 68810 bp, 59 predicted proteins | sample KBSC44metaG_FD_92761 | JGI IMG/M metagenome (GOLD analysis project Ga0105239, IMG submission 92761) | Corn rhizosphere microbial communities from Kellogg Biological Station, Michigan, USA - KBS C4-4 metaG | ecosystem: Host-associated > Plants > Roots > Rhizosphere > Soil | place: Michigan, USA...
CGCGCTCCTCGGCGAACCACCTCAGCACCGGGATCGTGCCCGGCAGCACCGGGCCGACCTGCACCGGCAGCGTCTGCCAGGCCATCGATTGGCGCTCGCGCATCTCGAATTCACCGGACCACTGCCGCACCTTGCAGAAGTGCAGGCGCACGCGCGCATGCGGATAGTCCATCACCTCGATCTTCCAGGGCTCGGCGGCGTGCAGCGTGATGCCGAGCTCCTCGTGCAATTCGCGCCGCAGCGCGGTTTCCACTGTCTCGCCGGCTTCGAGCTTGCCGCCCGGGAATTCCCAGTAGCCGGCGTAGACCTTGCCCTCGGGCCGGCTCGTCAGCAGGAAGCTCTCGTCCTCGCGGATCAGCACGCCGACGGCCACGTCGATCGCTTTCCGCGACTCCGGGTACGCGCCGCTCATGCCGTATGCCGGCCGCTGTAATCGCGCGCGAACTGGTAGGCCACCCGCCCCGAACGCGATCCGCGCTCCAGCGCCCAGACCAGCGACTCCTGCCGCGCCGCGTCGATCGCCGGCGCGTCGACGCCGAAGTAGCGCAGCCACTGCGCGACGATCGCCAGGTATTCGCCCTGGCTGAAGGGATAGAAGCTGACCCACAGGCCGAAGCGCTCGGAGAGCGAAATCTTCTCCTCCACCACTTCGCCAGGATGCACCTCGCCATCCTCGGTGTGGGTGTAGCTCAGGTTCTCCTTCATGTACTCGGGCAGCAGGTGGCGGCGGTTGCTGGTGGCGTAGATCAGCACGTTGTCGGTCGACGCGGCGACCGAGCCGTCCAGGATCGATTTCAGCGCCTTGTAGCCCGGCTCGCCCTCGTCGAAGCTGAGGTCGTCGCAGAACACGATGAAGCGCTCGGGCCGCTCGGCGACCAGATCGACGATGTCCGGCAGGTCGACCAGATCCGCCTTGTCCACCTCGATCAGCCGCAGCCCGCGGGCCGAGAACTCGTTCAGGCAGGCCTTGATCAGCGAGCTCTTGCCGGTACCGCGTGCGCCGGTCAGCAGCACGTTGTTGGCCGGCTTGCCGGCGACGAACTGCTCGGTGTTGCGCAGCAGGCGCTGCTTCTGCGGCTCGACCTCGCACAGATCGGCGAGGCGCGTCTGCGCCACGTGCCGCACCGGCTCGAGCTTGCCGGCGCCGCGCCGCGAGCGGTAGCGGTAGGCGATCGATGCGCTCCAGTCGGGCGCGGCAGGCGGCGCCGGCAGCACGGCTTCGAGGCGCGACAGCACGCCCTCGGCGCGCTGCAGCAATGCCGTGAGTTGATTCGCAATCGGAGAGTCCGGAGTCATAAGCAAAAGGAGGTCGAGGGATGCAAAAAACGGGATTGTGTGCGCGGCCCGCACCCCGGCAGATCGAAGCACTGCGAGCAGTGATAACCCTAGTCAACCTCTAGGGAGGGCTAGAAACAATGTAACCAGTAGCAACATCGAGTGCCGCGGAACGCTCCTTCACGCGCACCCGTCGTCGGGAAAAAACGAGTCCACCAGTCTCTTCCCGGGAGTACCACGTGAGCAGTCAATCCAAACCCTTGGCGCTGGCCGTCAGCACCGTAGCCATTCTCGCAGCGGCGCCGGCATCGGCCTCGTGCCCTTCGGGAGGCCTCTTTGTCGTCTGCGCCCGGCTCAGCGCGGCAGTTCGACGACGCTCTCGCCGGCGACGACGAAGATGCGCGCGCCGTCCCCGGCGGCCATCGGATGCATGCCGGTGAAGCTGCCGAAGGCCGGCAGCACGCCGACCTCGGTGCCGAAGTGGAAACACGGCAGCCGCACCCGGTCGTGCGCACGGCCGCCGAGCGTGCTGCAAGGGTGCAGATGCCCTGCGAGCACGTACGCCCCGGCGCGCGGTTTCGGGTAGTGGCACAGCGCGATGCCATCGACCCGCAACGGCTCGTCGACGACCTCGAAACCCAGCGCCGCCGGCGGATCGCCGGCTCGATCGTCGTGATTGCCGCGCACCAGGCTGAGTTGCAGCGCGGCGTGCCGGCTGCGCCAGCGCGCGAGGGCGGCCAGCGTGGCCGGCGCATGCGCGCGGCGGGAATGCAGGAAATCGCCGAGGAAGACGATGCGCTCGGCGGCATGCCGCTCGACCAGCTGTGTCAGCAGATCGAGGGTTTCGCTTGTCGTGCCGCGCGGCACCGGCACGCCCCAGCGCCGGAACGACACCGCCTTGCCGACGTGTGCATCGGCAACCAGCAGGCTGCGCCGCGCGGGCCACCATACGGCCCTTTCGGGCAGCAGCACGAAGCTCTCGCCGCCGGCTTCGACGCTGAGCATGGCGCCCGCAGCGTTCAGACGATCAGCAGGCGCATCGCCGCGTCGAGGTGCTCGGTCGGGCTGCGCCGAAAGCCGGAGCGCGCATAGCGCTGCAAGCGGCCGACTGCAAAGCCCGTCAGTACCGAGGCCAGAGCGTTCGCATCGACCGTCGGCGTCGCCGAGCCGCTGGCATCGGTCGCCAGGCGCAGGCTCTGGCGCAGCTGCGATTCGATGCGGTCGAAGAACTGGTTCATGCGCGCCAGCAGCCGCTCGTTCTCGAACACCAGCGCGTCGCCGACCATCACCCGCGTCATGCCCGGATTGCGTTCGCAGAACTGCAGCAGCATCGTCAGGATCTGGCGCGACTGCTCGCCGCCCGAGATCTCGCGTTCGGTGATCTGGTTGATCAGGCTGAAAACACTGGTCTCGATGAATTCGATCAGGCCTTCGAACATCTGCGCCTTGCTGGCGAAATGACGATAGAGCGCCGCTTCGCTGACGTCGAGCCGGGCCGCGAGCGAGGCGGTGGTGACTCGTTCGGCGCCCGGCTGCTCGAGCATCGAGGCGAGCACCTGCAGGATCTGCACGCGGCGCTCGCCGGGTTTCGGCCGCTTGCGCGGCGCGGGGTCAGTCGCGCCCGGCTGCTCGCGCGAAGCGGCGCTCGCGCCGCCTTCGCCTTGATCGTCGGGCGAGACGGCGGACATCAGGTCGTGCGCGAAGCTTGCATCGAAATCATTCTCACACAGGGCGGCGGGGGTTCGCCGAGGATCGCTGCCGGCGCGATCTCAACCGCAGCGGCGCAGCAGCGCGTCGAGCCGGCGGATGCGCCGGTCCACATAGGCCGGCGCGATCGACAGCTGCCGCGGCGCGATTGCCGAACCGTGCGCGCCGCTGAGCTTCATCCAGCGCTGCATCCAGACGGTGCGCATGCCGACGCTGCGCGCGGCCTTCTGGTGCTCCAGCGTGTCCTCCACCAGCACGCAATCGCTCGCACGCAAGCCGAGGCGCGCCAGCACGTGGCGGAACATGCGGGCATCGGGCTTGGGCCGATGCAGGCCGAACATCGTCATGTCCTCGATCGACAGCACGCCGTCGAAGCAGCGCAGCAGGTCGAGCGCCTTCAGCACGCGCAGCGCATAGGCCCGCGGCGCGTTGGTCAGGATGTACTTGCGGCCGGGCAGCCGGGCCAGCACCGCGCGATCGTGGGCGCTGGTGCGCAAGCGTTCCTCCAGGCCGGGCAGGCGATGGGTTTCCGCCAGGAAGTGCGCGGCATCGACGCCGTGGTGGCGCACCAGGCCGAGCAGCGTGGCGCCGTAGCGCGCCCAGTAGCGCTGGCGCAATTGCATGGCTTCGTCGGGCGAGATCGCCAGATGCTCGACGATGTAGGCCGCCATCGCCCGGCTGGTCGGCCCGAACGCGGCGCGCGACGCGTCGTGCAGCGTATTGTCGAGGTCGAAGAACCAGGTCGTCGCGCGCGGTGGGCGGCCCGGCATCAGTGCGAGCGGATCATCGTGCCGTAGGCCTTGTCGGTCAGCACTTCCAGCAGCATCGCGTGCGGCACGCGGCCGTCGATGATGTGCACCGCGTTGACGCCGCTCTTGGCCGCATCGAGCGCCGAGCTGATCTTCGGCAGCATGCCGCCGCTGATCGTCCCGTCGGCGAACAGATCGTCGATCTCGCGCGCGCTCAGGTTGGTCAGCAGCTGTCCGGCCTTGTTCAGCACGCCGGGGGTGTTCGTCAGCAGGATCAGCTTCTCGGCCTTCAGCACCTCGGCCAGCTTGCCGGCCACGAGATCGGCGTTGATGTTGTAGCTCTCGTTCCTCTCGCCGAAGCCGATCGGGCTGATCACCGGGATGAACTGGTCGTCCTGCAGCGCCTTGACCACCGCCGGGTCGATCGCGGTGATCTCGCCGACCTGGCCGACGTCATGCTCCTTGTTCGGATCGTCCTTGTCGACCAGCTTCATCTGGCGCGCGCGGATCAGGCCGCCGTCGCGCCCGGTCAGGCCCACCGCCTTGCCGCCGGCGACATTGATCAGGCCGACGATGTCCTGCTGCACCTCGCCGCCCAGCACCCATTCGACGACCTCCATCGTCTCTTCGTCGGTCACGCGCATGCCCTGGATGAAGGTGCCCTTCTTGCCGAGGCGTGACAGCGCCTCGTCGATCTGCGGGCCGCCGCCGTGCACCACCACGGGGTTCATGCCGACGAGCTTCAGCAGCACCACGTCCTCGGCGAAATCGGCTTGCAGCGCCGGATCGGTCATCGCATTGCCGCCGTATTTGATGACCAGCGTCTTGCCATGGAACCTGCGGATGTAGGGCAGCGCCTGGGCCAGGATCTCGGCCTGTTCGCGCGGCTTGATGTGATCGAGGTTGTCTTCCGCGCTCGGCACGGCGGTGGACTCGGTGCTCATGATGGGGACCCGGTGGGTGGAAGTGGCGGCGATTGTAGGAAGGAAGACTGCGCGTTGTGTGACGCCGCTCTACACGGAGCCGCCGCATTGAACTGCGCCGGCGGGAGCGCATCTAATCGCCGATCGACAAAGGAAACGAGATGAAGACGATGAAGCATGCCCTGGCGGCGCTCGGCCTGATCGGCCTGGCGATGGCGGCCGCGGTTTACGCGCAGCCCGCGCCGACGGACGGCGAAGTGCGCAAGGTCGATGCGGCCGGCGGCAAGCTGACCTTGAAGCACGACGGGATCAAGAACCTCGACATGCCGGCGATGACGATGACCTTCCGCGTCAAGGATCCGGCGTGGCTGGCCAAGCTCCAGCCCGGTGAGAAGGTGAGCTTCACCGCCGACAAGGTGGATGGCCAGCTGACGGTGCTCTCGATCTCGCCGAAGTAGGCGCAGCGGCGCTGCTCAGACCCCATGCACGCCACGGCCGCGCAGGCGCGGCGTGCCGGGCTCGAGTTCCTGCGACAAGGCCAGCACGATGCCGCAGACCTCGCCCGGATGCGCGTGCCCGCAGGCATGCTGCAGCTGCTCGAGCTGGCGCTCGAGCACGCGCAGGCCGCGCAGACGCTCGCGCACATGGCCCAGATGCTCGGCGACCAGAGTATCCACCGGCGCGCAATCGGCCGCGGGATGATCGATGTAGTCGAGCAGCGAGCGCACTTCGTCGAGGCTCATGTCGAGGGCGCGGCAGTTGCGGATGAAGCGCAGCCGCGACAAGGCCGCGGCGTCATACTGGCGATAGTTGTTCTCCGCGCGCTGCGGCGCGGCCAGCAGGCCGGCCTTCTCGTAGTGGCGAATGCTGTCGACCGGCACGCCTGCGGCCGCGGAAAGGTCTTTGATCCTCATGCTTGACTCTGGTGCAACTCCAGGCTTTGCAATGTCGCACAAATCGCAGCGAGTCCTTGTCACATGAGCAGTCACAGCCACGACCTGTCGCCGTTCCAGCATGAACACGTGTTCGCCCAGGCGGGCGCCGAGCGGCGCGAGCGGGCGATGTCCTGGGTCACCGCGATCACCATCGTCACGATGGTGGCCGAGCTGATCGCCGGCTGGTGGAGCGGCTCGCTGGCACTGACCGCCGACGGCTGGCACATGGGCACGCATGCGCTGGCGCTCGGCGGCGCGGTGCTGGCCTATCGGCTCTCGGCGCGCGCCAATTCACGCGCCGGCTATGCCTTCGGCGGTTGGAAGATCGAGGTATTGACCGCCTATACCAGCGGCCTGCTGCTGCTCGCGGTCGCCTTGTTCCTGGTGTTCGATGCGGTCGAGACCTTGCGCCATCCGCGGCCGATCGCCTATGCCGAGGCGATGCTGGTGGCGCTGATCGGGCTGCTGGTGAACGCCGCCAGCGCCTGGCTGCTGTCGCGCGGCGCACGCGCGGACGATGCCCACGACGACCATCACCACGCACATCATGGCCACGCCCACCCGGCCCATCACGAGCATGACCACGCTCATCACGGGCACGCACACCATGGCCATGATCACAACTTCAGCGCGGCCTACGTGCACGTGCTGGCCGATGCGATCACCTCGGTGCTGGCGATCGCGGCGCTGGCCGGCGGGCTCTGGTTCGGCTGGAGCTGGCTCGATCCGGTGGTCGCGCTGCTCGGCGCCGCCCTGATCAGCCAATGGGCCTACGGCGTGCTGAAGACCACCTCGCGCGCGCTGGTCGACGCCACCGAAGACCCGAAACTCGCGTCGCGCGTGAAGCAGCTGATCGAGGCCGACGGCGATGCGGAGCTCTGCGACCTGCACATCTGGCAGATCGGTAGCACCGCGTGGTCGGCGGTGGTCTCGGTCGTTGCGGACGATCCGCTGTCCTCGGCCGCGTACCGACAGCGCCTCGGCCAGATCGAGCAGCTGCGCCACGTGACGATCGAGGTCAACCGCTGCCCCGGCCGGGGCTAGCCCCGTCACCGACCGGAGCGCTCTTCGCCTCGGCGTGCCGGCGCGGCTTCCTCATCCCTAGGGCAGCAGGGTTCCGTGCCGGCGCCATAGGGATGTCGAGCACTTCATACCGCATCTATACCTGTCACAAGCGGCGGCGAATCAACGCCGCCGGAGGTGCGTATGAAGCTTCGAGACGACAGACGACATGCGGCGCAGCCGGGCAAGGCGGCCTTGCTGAAGGGGCTGTTCTGCCTGGTTGCCGCCCTCTCGGCCTGTGGCGGCAACGAGAGCGACTCCGGCACTCCCGGCCCTCTCGCCGCCGCGGCCGGTCACGCATCGCAAGCCGCAGCCTCGCCGCAGCGCGCGCTGCCTCCCGGCGCGGCAGAAGAACCAGCCGTGCTCTATGCCGATGGTCGCCTCACCGTGCACAGCAGCCGGGGCGATGCGCGCTCCATCGTCGCTGCCATCGAGCAGCAGGCCCGGATCTCGGTGCTGCTGGTGCCGGCGATCGGCTCGCCTGCGCTTGCCGGTGACGTGGCCGACGCCCCGCTGGTCGACGGCCTTCTGGCGCTGCTGCGCAACTACGACCTCGACTTCTCGTTCCGCGCAGCCGGGGCCGCGCCTGCGGCCCTGTACACCGTCCAGGTATATCCGAAGGGCGAAGGGCCTCGACGCCCGTACGCTGCGCCGGCCGGCCGCCCCGACGCATTCGCACGCGAAGTCGCCGCCCCGGCCGACGAACTGGCGCATCGCGGCACCGACCAGGCCGCCGACCCCACGGTCCTCGCGAGCGAGCTGGCGAGCACGGATCCGCGCCTGCGTCGGCAGGCGCTGTCGCGCAGCCTCGACCTCGGCGTGGCGCTGCCCGAGGGCATGTTGCAGCAGCTCGCCGCCGACGCAGACCCCGCTGCACGGCGCCTCGCGCTGACCGCGCTGGCCCGCGAGCCGGCACTGCAATCGCCGGTCGCGCGCAGCGCCGCCCAGGGCGCCCTGCAGGACGGCGACCCTGCAGTGCGCGAACAGGCGAAGGACATGCTCGAGCAGATGGATCTGGCCGCATTGCCGAGCGACGCGATAGCCGTCCCGCAGCAGACCCCTCTGCCTCCATGACGGCGGCGCGCGCCGCCTGAAGCCGGTTCGCGCGGACCCCGCCGACCGGTCCCGATCGTCTCGAAGACCGTCCCTGTCCGAGGGGCTGTGGGATGTCTTCGCTCGGAAACAGCAGCCCTTCGTCCACTTTGAGGAATTCACCATGAAGAAGCACTATCTGGCCGCCCTGTGCGGCACCCTGGCCCTGGCGGCGAACGTTGCATGGGCCGACGGCTGGCCCGGCAGCGTGGTCGGCAACTGGTCGGTCATCGGCAACCAGTCGGTGGGCTTGCTGAGCATCACGACGCAAAGCGGCACCGGCCTTTGCCGGCCGATCGGCGGCACCATTTACGGCAACCCGATCGAAGGCTTCTATTGCCCGTACAGCGGCCGCATCCACTTCGTCCGCAAGCCCGCGGGCAACGTGACGACGCAGGCCTGGACGGGCAATGTCTCGCAGGCGGCCGCGGTGCTGAGAATGGGCGGCACCTTCACCGCGGTGAACGCGGGCGGAGGTTCGCCCGGCGAGTACAACTTCAGCGCGAGCAAGTAGCCGCCGCTGCGGCGTCATCGCGGCGGCACGTGGGCGCGACTAGAAGTGAATGCCACGCATCATCTGCTGCATCGCCACCGCCTCGGCCGAGAGCTGCGGCTTGCCGCTCTTGTCGCCCTTCGCCGCCGATGAATCCGGGAACATGCGGAAGCTGGTGTTCATCATGATCTGCGCGACCCGCGGCAAAAGCGCATGCACCAGCTCGCCGGTGATCCCCAAGCGCGTCGCGATGCGCACCGGCTTGTCGACGCAGGCCTGCGCGATCATGTCGGCGGCCTCCTCGGGCGACAGGGTCGGCACGTTGTTGTAGATCTTCGTCGGCGCGATCATCGGCGTGCGCACCAGCGGCATGTTGATGGTCGTGAAGGTGATGCCCTGATCCGCGTATTCGCTCGAGGCGCAGCGCGTCCACGCATCCAGCGCGGCCTTGCTCGCGACGTAGGCCGAGAAGCGCGGCGCATTCGTCAGCACGCCGATCGAGCTGATGTTGACGACATGGCCCTTGTGCTTCGCGACCATGCCCGGCAGCAGCCCCATCGTCACGCGCAGGCAGCCGAAGTAGTTCAGCTGCATCGTGCGTTCGTAGTCGTGGAAGCGGTCGTAGCTGGCTTCGATCGCGCGGCGGATCGAGCGGCCGGCGTTGTTGATCAGGAAATCGACGCCGCCGTGGTTCTCGATCAAGAGCTTGATGAAGCGGTCGCAATCGGCCATGTCCGCGATGTCGGCCGGATAGGCGACGAAGGCATAGCCCTTCTCCTTCGCTTCCATGCAGGCCTCGTCGAGCTTGGCCTGCTCGCGGCCGCAGATGATCGTCGTCGCGCCGGCTTCGGCGAACTTGTGCGCCGCGGCCAGGCCGATGCCCGAAGAACCGCCGGTCACCAGCACCACCTTGCCGGCCACCGTGCCTTTCAGCGAATGGTCGATGTAGAGCGCCGGGTCGAGATGGCGCTCCCAGTAGTCCCACAGGCGCCAGGCGTAGTCGTCCAGCTTCGGGCATTCGATGCCGCTGCCCTTCAGCGCAGCGAGCGTCTCGCGGCAGTCGAAGCGGGTCGGGTAGTTGATGAAGCTCAGCATGTCCTCCGGCAGGCCGAGATCCTTCATCACCGCGTTGCGCACGCGGCGCACCGGCGCGAGCGCCATCAGGCCCTTCTTGACGCTCTTCGGGATGAAGCCGAGCAGCGCCGCATTGACGAAGACGTTCATCTTCGGCGCGTGCGCGGCGCGGCTGAAGATGTCGAGCACGTCCCCCACGCGGTAGCCGACCGGGTCGACGAGGTGGAAGCAGGCGCCCCTCTTCGCCGCCGCGCCGTGCGAGATGTGGTCGAGCGCGGCGACGACGAAATCGACCGGCACGATGTTGATGCGCCCGCCCTCCAGTCCGATCGACGGCATCCACGGCGGCAGCAGCTGGCGCATGCGCTGGATCAGCTTGAAGAAGTAGTACGGGCCGTCGATCTTGTCCATCTCGCCGCTCTGCGAGTCGCCGACCACGAGCGCCGGGCGATACACCGTCCACGGCACCTTCGATTCCTTGCGCACGATCTTCTCGCTCTCGTGCTTGGTCATGTAGTAGGGGTGGTCCAGACCTTCGGCCTCATCGAACATGTCTTCGCGGAACACACCTTCGTAGAGGCCCGCGGCGGCGATGCTGCTGACGTGATGCAGATGGCCGGCGTCGATCGCCTTCGCGAATTCGACGGTGTTGCGCGTGCCCTCGATGTTGACCTCGACCTGGCTCGCCTCGTCGGCCTTCAGGTCATAGATCGCGGCCAGGTGGTAGACGTGGTCGATCTGGCCCTTCAGCCGCTTCAGGTCCTCGGCGCCGATGCCGAGCTTCTTCGCCGCGAGGTCGCCATGGATCGGCACCGCGCGCGCCTTCGCGGCAGCCCCCGTCAGCCCCCAGAAATCGAGCAGCGCGGGCAGCTTGCCGGCGCTGTCGGGACGCAGCAGGAAGTAGACCGTCGCACCGCGCCGCGCGAGCAGCGTCTTGACCAGGCGCTTGCCGATGAAGCCGGTCGCGCCCGTAACGAAATACTGCATGCATCCCTCCTGTGGTGGCCTGAAGCGAAAGACGGGATTCTTCACCGGCCCCCGGCGATGACTGCTGCGCACTAACCCCAAGCAAGGTCCGTCGGGGCGCCGAAAGGATAGACGTGTGCCTCTAGGAAATTAGGCTGCCGCCTCCACGCGATCGACCTAGAGTCCGGTGCATCCGATCAACCGACATCGAGGACATCCACCATGGTCAAGAAACTTCAGAAGATGGCAGAAAAGAAATCCGCCTCGGCCGCCGGCCTGTTCGACAGCCAGCTCGCCGCGACGGTGAAGAGCTCGGCGCAGCAGATCTGGCTCGCCGGCCTCGGCGCCTTCAGCAAGGCACAGGAAGAAGGCGGCAAGGTCTTCGAAGCGCTGGTCAAGGAAGGCATGGGCCTGCAGAAGAAGACCCAGGCCGTCGCCGAAGAGAAGATCAGCGAAGTCACCGGGCGCATGAGCGGCATGGCCGGCGACGTGCAGGCCAGGGCGGGCCAGCAATGGGACAAGCTCGAATCGATCTTCGAAGAGCGCACCGCCAAGGCGCTGGGCAAGCTCGGCGTGCCGGCGAAGAAGGACATCGAAGCGGTGATCGCCCGCGTCGACGCACTTGCCGAGCAAGTCGGCAAGCTGGCCAAGCAGGCTGCCGCCCCGCGCGCGGCGAGCAAGGCGGCCGCCAAGGAAGCGCCCGCCGCGGCGCCGAAGGCTTCCGCCAAGCGCGCCGCGCGCAAGACGACGGCCGCCTGATTCAGCTCAGGCAGCGCGCCCTGTGCTCTTCGCAGGCATCTGAAGCTCAGTTGCCGAAGCGCTCCGGGAAGAACCACAGCAGGCCGGCGGTCATCGTCAGGTAGCGGGCGAACTTGCCGATCGCCATGTAGACCACGCAAGGCCAGAACGGCAGGCGCAGCCAGCCGGCGACCGCGCACAAGGGGTCGCCCACCACCGGCAGCCATGAGAGCAGGCAGGCCTTCGCGCCATAACGGGCGAGCCAGCGCCGCGCACGCTCCTTGTGGCTCTGCGCCGGCGCCGGGGCTTCTTCGTGTGGGTGCACGACGTGCTCGTAAGCCACCTCGGCGCCGTAGCCCATCCACCAGGTGAGGACCCCGCCGAGCGTATTGCCGGCGGTCGCGACCAGCACCGCCGGCCAGAAGAGCTCGGGATTGAGCTTGACCAGTCCGAACACCATCGGCTCGGAGCCGAGCGGCAGCAAGGTCGCCGAAATGAAGGCGACGATGAAGACCGTGCTCAGGCCGAGCTCGGGCAGCGCGAGGGCCGACAACATCGAATGAACCCAGGCTTCCATCGGCCGGCATTATGGTGGCCGCGCCGCGGCCGCGCCGCCCGAGCGGCCATGCCCGCGAGGCCGGCAGGCGATGCTTTGTCAACCGCTATACTCCTGCCTCCTTTTTGAGCACCCCCACTCGCCGCACTCCCCCTGCACGCCATGCGCATCGGCCCCTATTCCTTGCCGAACAGCTTGTTCGTCGCCCCGATGGCAGGCGTCACGGACCGGCCTTTCCGCCAGCTGTGCCGCCGGCTCGGCGCGGGCTATGCCGTGAGCGAAATGGTGACCTCGCGCAAGGAGCTGTGGAGCAGCCTGAAGACCTCGCGCCGAGCCAACCATGACGGCGAAGCCGCACCGATCGCGGTGCAGATCGCCGGGACCGATGCGGCCATGATGGCCGAGGCCGCCGAATACAACATCGGCCGCGGCGCGCAGATCATCGACATCAACATGGGCTGCCCGGCGAAGAAGGTCTGCACCAAATGGGCCGGCTCGGCGCTGATGCGCGACGAGCCGCTGGCGCTGGCGATCATCGAAGCGGTGGTCGCGGTCTGCGCGCCGCGCGGCGTGCCGGTGAGCCTGAAGATGCGCACCGGCTGGTGCGACAGCGAGCGCAACGCGGTGGCGCTGGCGCGTGCCGCCGAAGCCGCCGGCGTCGCGATGGTGACGGTGCACGGCCGCACACGCGAGCAAGGTTTCCTGGGCCTGGCCGAATACGACACGATCGCCGCGGTGAAGGCCGCAGTGTCCATTCCGGTCGTCGCCAACGGCGACATCGACAGCCCGCAGAAGGCACTCGCGGTGCTGCGCGCCACCGGCGCCGATGCGCTGATGATCGGCCGCGCGGCGCAGGGCCGGCCGTGGATCTTCCGCGAGATCGCGCACTTCCTCGACAGCGGGCAGCAACTCGCGCCACCACGGGTGCTCGAGGTACGCCGCTGGCTGCTCGATCATCTGCAGGACCACTATGCCTTGTACGGCGAACCCAGCGGCGTGCGCAGCGCCCGCAAGCACATCGGCTGGGCGGTGCGCGGCCTGCCCGGCGGTGAAGCCTTCCGCAACCGCATGAACCTGCTGGACGATTGCGAGGCGCAGGTCGCTGCCGTCGCCGGCTGGTTCGACGAACTCGCCGAGCGCCACACCCTGCTGCCCGATGCCGCGGCCAACGACGACTTGGCGGTGATCAGCGCATGAGCAAGAAACACATCGAAGAGTGCGTACGCGAGAGCCTGGAGAGCTACTTCAAGGATCTGCACGGCGTCGACCCGCAAGGCATGTACGACATGATCCTCAACGTCGTCGAGCGGCCGCTGCTCGACGTGGTGATGAAACACGCCGAAGGCAACCAGTCGAAAGCGGCCGAGTGGCTCGGCATCAACCGCAACACGCTGCGGCGCAAGCTGGTCGAGCACAAGCTGATCAAGTAGCCCGCCCGCCATGGCCGGCATTTGCCGCCGGCCTTTTCTTTTTTCGAGATGCCCGCCATGCCTGAATTGACCGCCCTGATCTCCGTGTCCGACAAGACCGGCGTACTCGAGTTCGCGCGTGCGCTGCACGGCCTGGGCATCCGGCTGCTCTCCACCGGCGGCACCGCGAAGCTGCTCGCCGACGCCGGCCTGCCGGTCACCGAAGTGGCGCAGATGACCGGTTATCCCGAGATGCTCGACGGCAGGGTCAAGACGCTGCACCCGCGCGTACACGGCGGCCTGCTGGCGCGCCGCGATGTGCCGGCACACATGGCCGCGCTGCAGGAACAAGGCATCGACACGATCGACCTGCTGGTGGTCAACCTCTATCCCTTCGAGGCCACGGTCGCGAAACCCGGCTGCACGCTCGACGACGCGATCGAGAACATCGACATCGGCGGCCCGGCGATGGTGCGCTCGGCGGCGAAGAACTGGAAGGACGTCGCGGTGCTGACCGACGCGTCGCAATACGAAGGCGTGCTGCAGGAGCTGACACGCGACAAGGCGGTCAGCCGCAAGACACGCTTCGCCCTGGCGGTCGCGGCGTTCAACCGCATCAGCAACTACGACGCGGCGATCAGCGACTACCTCTCCTCGCTCGGCGAAGACGGCCAGCGCAGCGCCTTCCCGGGCCAGAGCAACGGCCGCTTCGTCAAGCTGCAGGACCTGCGCTACGGCGAGAACCCGCACCAGTCCGCAGCCTTCTATCGCGACCTCCATCCTGCCCCCGGCTCGCTCGTCACCGCGAAGCAGCTGCAAGGCAAGGAGCTCTCCTACAACAACATCGCCGATGCCGATGCCGCATGGGAGTGCGTGAAGGGTTTCGAGACGCCGGCCTGCGTGATCGTCAAACACGCCAATCCTTGCGGCGTGGCGGTCGGCGCCGATGCCGCCGAGTCCTACGCCAAGGCCTTCAAGACCGACCCGACCTCGGCCTACGGCGGGATCATCGCGTTCAACACGCCGGTGGACGGCAACGCTGCGCGGCTCGTCGCCAAGCAGTTCGTCGAAGTGCTGCTCGCGCCGGCCTACACCGAGGAAGCGCTCGCGGTCTTCGCCGCGAAGGCCAACACCCGCGTGCTCGCGATCCCGCTCGACGGCGTCGATCGCCACGGCGCGAACGACTGGCAGCGCGGGCGCAACGCGCAGGACGTGAAACGCGTCGGCTCCGGCCTGCTGATCCAGAGCGCGGACAACCGCGAGCTGACGCGCGCCGAGCTGATCATCGCGACCAAGCTGAAGCCGACCGAAGCGCAGATGGACGACCTGCTCTTTGCCTGGAAAGTCGCGAAGTACGTGAAGAGCAATGCGATCGTCTTCTGCGCCGGCGGCATGACGCTGGGTGTCGGCGCCGGGCAGATGAGCCGGGTCGACTCGGCGCGCATTGCCGGCATCAAGGCCGCGAACGCCGGCCTGAGCCTGGCCGGCTCGGCGGTCGCGAGCGACGCCTTCTTCCCGTTCCGCGACGGCCTCGACGTGGTCATCGACGCCGGCGCCGCCTGCGTGATCCAGCCCGGCGGCAGCATGCGCGACGACGAAGTCATCGCCGCGGCCGACGAACGCGGCATTGCGATGGTGCTGACACGCGTTCGCCACTTCCGCCATTGACGCCGCACGGCTGAGCTTGTCACCCACTCGAGTCGCAGCTGTGCGACAGTCACCGCCGGTTACCCACAGTCACGCGGACCGTTAGCGCGCACATCGGGAGGAGCGGCACACATGATCCTGCAAGAGGTGGCGGGCTTCGCCCTCGCGACGCTGGCGCGGCTGATCACCGGCGCGCAAGGCCACTGGATCGGCAGCCCGCCGAAGGCCGAGCAGCGCATCTATTTCGCCAATCACCAGAGCCATTTCGACTGGGTGCTGATCTGGGCCACCCTGCCGAAGGACTTGCGCAGCACCACGCGCCCGATCGCCGCGCGCGACTACTGGACTGCCAGCCCGTTCAAGCACTGGCTGACGCGCGAGGTGTTCAACGCGGTCTACGTCAGCCGCGTCAGGGTCGACGACGAAGACCCGCTGGAGCCGCTGGTCGAGGCGCTGCGCAACGGCGACTCGCTGGTGATCTTCCCCGAGGGCACGCGCAGCAACAAGGGCGAGCCGCAGGCCTTCAAGGCCGGGCTCTATCACCTCGCGGAGCAGTTCCCCGAGGTGCCGCTGATCCCCGCGTGGATCGACAACGTGCAGCGCGTGATGCCCAAGGGCGAGGTCGTGCCGGTGCCCATCCTCTGCTCGGTGACCTTCGGCGCACCGATGCAGCTGGCCGCGGCGGAAGACAAGCGTGCCTTCCTGCAGCGCGCACGCGCCGCGGTGGTCGCCTTGCGGCGGGCCGAACGATGATGGACCTGCGCGACCTCTCCGTCTCCCAGCACGTCGGGCTGCTGTTCGTGATGATCTTCGGCGGGCTGTTCCTGACCACCGTCATCACGGTGGCCAAGGGCTTCCGCGAGATGGCGCCCGAGAAGCAATCGACCTACGAGCGCTTCCGTCTCGAACTGCGCGCGCTGTGGATCGGCACCGCGCTGTTCTGGATCGCCTGGGCAGCCGGCGCCTTCGTCGCGACCCTGCTGTTCGCGCTGACCTCGTTCCTCGCGTTCCGCGAGTTCATCACCTTGACGCACACGCGCCGCGGCGACCATCGCGCGCTGCTCGCCGCCTTCTTCATCGTGCTGCCGCTGCAATACATCCTGGTCGGCACGCGGCACTTCGACCTGTTCACGGTGTTCATCCCGGTCTATGCCTTCGCGGCGCTGCCGGTGCTGGCCGCGCTCGGCAACGACCCGACGCGTTTTCTCGAACGCACCGCGAAGATCCAGTGGGGCACCACGGTCTGCGTCTACGGCCTGAGCCATGTGCCGGCCTTGCTGCTGCTGAATTTCGGCGGCGACGACAACGGCGCCTTCCTCGTTCTGTACATCGTGCTCGTGGTCGCCGGCGCCCAGATCGCGCAGGAGCTGGCGAGCCGGCGCATGCGGCGGCGCCCGGTGGCGCGCCAGATCAGCCGCAGCTTCTCGTGGCGCGCCTGGGGTGTCGGCATCCTTGCGGCCGGCATCGTCGGCGTGCTGATGTACTGGGCCACGCCGTTCAAGCCGCTGCAGGCACTCTTCATCGGCTGCGTCGCCGGCGGCTGCGGCACGCTCGGCGAGCTGGTGATGAAGGCCTTGAAGCGCGACGCCGGCGTGCGCCATTGGGGCGGCCGCAGCTCGGTGACCGGCGCGGTCGGGCTGCTCGACCGGGTGGCGCCGCTGTGTTTCGCGGCGCCGGTGTTCTTCCATTCCGTGCGGTGGTACTTCGGTGTGTAGATGGAGCCCCTCGCTCGACGCGTACGTCGAACGGACCCCCAAGCAACTGTCGCCCGGCCGCTCCGAAGACAGTTGCTCGCCCCCGCGGGGGGCGGACGCGGTACTCCGCGACCGGGGGCTGACATACAAGGGGACGCGGGCCGGCTCGGGAGCAGCCCAGCGCTCGGCCCGCGGCCCGGCTACCCAGGCCGAGCCGGGCCGGTTGTCCCCCTGGGGAACCGCCAGACGTTCTCATCGGACGAAGGGCTCCATGTCATGAGGGTATTGGGCATCGACCCCGGCCTGCGCACTACCGGCTTCGGCGTGATCGACGTCGACGGCAGCACGCTGCGCTACGTCGCCAGCGGCACGATCAAGACCGGCGCGGTCGAAGGCGGCCAGCTGCCGGCGCGGCTGAAGATCATCTTCGACGGCGTGCGCGAGGTCGCCGCGCGCTACCAGCCGCACTGCGCATCCGTCGAGATCGTGTTTGTCAACGTCAATCCGCAGAGCACCCTGCTGCTCGGCCAGGCGCGCGGCGCAGCGCTGACGGCGCTGGTGTCGAGCGAGCTCAGCGTCGCCGAATACACCGCGCTGCAGATGAAGAAGGCGATCGTCGGCCACGGCCAGGCGCGCAAGGAGCAGGTGCAGCAGATGGTCGCGCGCCTGCTCGGCTTGCCCGGCCTGCCGGGCAAGGACGCGGCCGATGCGCTCGGGCTGGCGGTCTGCCATGCCCACGCGGCGCGTTCCTTCGCGGCGATCGAGCGGGCCACGCAGCGTTCGCCCAGGACACGTTCGCAGTACAAGGGCGGCCGCAGCTACTGAGGGGATGGGGTACCCGGCGCCGGGGTACCGGCACCACCCGCCGAGCGGGCCGAGTGCCGCGGCTCCAAGCCGTTGCGCCGAATGCAGCTTAGGGGCCCCCGGGCTTGGCAGCCGCCGACCATCGCACAATGGTCCGCATGCCTCTACCGACCGTGCCCACCCGAACCGCCGCGCCCGACGACGACCCTTGGCGAAGGCGCCAGCTCGCGTATCCCGGCCTGAGCGAACCGACGGTGCTGGTCGATACGCCGCAGCAGCTCGCCGGCAAGGCGCTGTGGGGTGAAGCACGCCAGCCGTGCTGGTTCGTCGCCGGCCGTGGCGAGCCTCAAGGCAGCACCGGGCATCCCGCGCTGCGCGCCGAGTCGCAGATCCTGGCGCGCCTGGCGCATGTGCCGGGCGTGCCGCGGCTGCTGCACGTGGACATCGGCGCCGGCCTGATGGTGCAGGAGCGCGCCGGCGAACAGCCGCTGCGCGAGGCCTGGCGCCCGCAAGGCATGCCGCCCGGCAGCGGCGACGTGCGCCGCGCGATCGAACTCGGCCTGGCGCTGCTCGACATCCTCGAACAGGTGCACGAAGCCGGCATCTTCCACGGCAACGTCAATCCCGACACCGTCGTCGTCGACGCCGACTGGCGGCTGACCCTCGTCGATTTCGGCTCGGCCACGGCGCAAAGCCACGCCGATGCCGCCTCGCGCAGCGCGGTGCATTCGTCGCGCGTGATGCCCTTCGGCGCGCCGGAGCAGACCGGCCGCATGGGCCGCGTCGCGGACTATCGCGTCGACTACTACGCCCTCGGCGCGCTGCTGCACTGGAGCCTGGCGGGCACGCCGCCGTTCGGCGAGACCGATCCGCTCGCGCTGCTGCATGCGCTGCTGACGCGCGTGCCGCCGGCCTTGCCGACACCGGTGCCGCACAGCCTCGCCGCGCTGATCGGCAAGCTGCTCGCCAAGCAGCCGGAAGACCGCTATCAATCCGCGCGAGGGCTGCGCCTCGATCTGCGCCACGCGCTGGCCGCGCTGCTGCTCGATCCCGCCGCGGAAGCCGACGATGCGCAGTTCGTGCCTGGCCGCGGCGACCATCGCACGCGGCCGGTGCACCCGTCGCGGCTCTTCGGCCGCGAGGCCGAGCGCGCGAGCCTGGAGCAGGCGCTCACGCTGCCGTCCGCGGCGCGGCGAATGGTGATGGTGCGCGGCTTCGCCGGCGCCGGCAAATCGGCGTTGGTGCGTTCGCTCTTCCCGACGCTGGCCGAGCGCAACGGCATCGTCGCGGCCGGCAAATACGACCAGTACCAGCGGCTCACGCCGTTCTCCGGCCTGGCCGCGGCGCTGTCGGACCTGGCGCGCTACTGGCTTTCCGAATCGCCCGCGGTGCTCGCCGAGGTGCGCCGCCAGCTCGGCACGCTGCTCGGCACGAACGCCGCCTTCCTCGCGCGCATGGCCCCCGGCTTCGCGCCCCTGCTCGGCGCCAGCGGCGATGCGCTGCTGGAAGGCCTGAGACCAGGCGAGAACCCGCTCGAACGCATGAAGCAGGCGATCGCCTGCGTCTGCAGCGTGCTGCGCCAGCGCGGCACGCCGCTGCTGCTGTTCATCGACGACCTGCAGTTCGCCGATGCCGATTCGCTGCAACTGCTGCAAGGCATCGCGGTCGACGAGAGCCGCGGCGAACTGCTGCTGGTGGGCGCCTATCGCGACAACGAGGTCGATGCGACACACCCGCTGGCCTCGATGCTGGCGCAGCTGCGCATCGCAGGCGTCGATCTGATCGACATCGCGATCGAAGGGCTGCAGGACGACGCGGTGCAAGCCCTGCTCGCCGACGTGCTCGACGCCGAGCCGGCGGCGATCGCGCCGCTCGCGCTCGGCCTCTACCGCAAGACCCGCGGCAACCCCTTCTTCGTGCTGCAGTACGTGCGGCGATTGTTCGATGCCGGCCAGCTGCAGCGCGACCAGGGGGCATGGGGGTGGGACGTGGGTGCCGTCGATGCGCTGCCGAGCTCGGACAATCTGGTGGCCGGCCTGCTCGACCAGCTGCAGCACATGCCGCACGAGCTGCAGATGCTCGCCGGCATCTGCGCCTGCCTCGGCGGCATCCTGCAGCCCGACGTGCTGGCCGCGGTGCTGGGCGTCGCGCCGGCGCGTGTCGATTCGCTGCTGATGCCGCTGATCCAGCGCGACCTGCTGCTGCCGGCCGATCCGCCGACTCAGGCCGAGGGCGCGCCCGGCGCTTCGGCACGCGCGCTGCGCTTCTGCCACGACCGCATGCAGCAGGCGGCGCATGCGCTGCTGAACAGCGACGAACGCGCGCGCTGGCATCTGGCGATCGCGCGCGTGCTGGCACGCGACGGCCAGGCCGGCGCCACTGCCTTCGAAGCCGCCGACCACTACCTGGCAGCGCACGCGCTGGTGGTCGAGCGCGAAGAGCGCCAGCAAGTGGCCGAGCGCCTGCTGGCCACGGCACGCGCGGCGATGGCCAGCGGCGCCTTCGAAACCGCACTGCGCTTCAGCGAAGGCGCACAGTCTCTGGCGAGCGGCGGCCCGGCCCAGGCCGAGCTGGCCTTGCAGCTCGACGTGACGCAGCACGGCATCCTCTACAGCCTCGCGCGCATCGAAGAAGCGGATGCCATCTTCACCCGCATCCACGGCCGCCCGAAGGTCGGCATCCTCACGATCGCACCGGCGATCTCGCGCCAGATCATCTCGCTGTCGACCCGCGGCCAGTACGAGGCCGCGGTGCGCCTCGGGCTGAACACGGCACGCGATCTCGGCATCGACTATCCGGCCGAAGGACAGTGGCAGCCCGCGCTCGCGCGCGAAACGGCCTCGATGCAGCAGGCGCTCGACCAATACGGCGCCCAACTGTTCGACGAGCTGCCGCCGCTCGCCGACCCGGCGCTGGTCACCGCGGGCTTCATGCTGGTCTCGATCCAGGCCGCCGCCTATTTCTGGCGCCCCGAGGTGAGCCGCTGGGTGCGGCTGCGCACCCTGAGGCTCGGCCGCGAGCGCGGCAACTTCCCGACCTTGCCGGTGGCGCTGCTGACGATCATGCCGTTCTTCAGCCGCCATGAGGACTACGCCGCCGGCTATCAGATGGCACGCGCCGGGCTGCGGCTCTTCGCGCGCCATCCGGTGAGCGAGCTGGCGCCAGCCTTGCACCATCGGCACGCGATCCTGGTGGCGCACTGGTTCGAGCCGCTGGAGCGTTGCGCCGATTACGCGCGCGAGGCCTATCGGCTCGCGATCGAGGTCGGCGACATCGAACACGCCTGCCTGACGCACTACACGCTGCAGACCGTCGCGCTCGAATGCGCGAGCCATCTCGACGAAGCGCGCCAGGCGACGACCACCGCGATGCAGGTGCTGGAGAAAACACGCAACCGGCATTCGATCGGCAGCTTCCTGGTCTACCGCCAGTTCCTGCGCGCGCTGCGCGGCGAGACCGAGGCGCCGGGCAGTTTCGACGACGCCGAGTTCCGCGAATCGGGCAACCCGGCGATCGCCGCCAATCCGATGGCGCAGGAATACTTCGGTACCTACCGCGGCCTCGCGGCGGCGATCTTCGGCGACTGGCCGCTCGCGCTGCAGCAGGCGCGCGCCGCAGCGCCGCTGGTCGATTTCTGCGCCGGCCACTACAACCACTACCTGCAGCACTGGCTGCATGCGATGGCCTTGTGCCAGGCGCTGCGCTTCGGCGTGGCCGACGAGCGCCCCGCGCTGCAGCGCGAACTGCAGCCGCTGCTGCTGTGGCTGGAGCAGCGCGCCAGCCAGGCACCGATGAACTTCGGCCACACCTGGGACATGGTGCGTGCGCTGCAGGCCTGGGACCGGGACGACTTCAAGACCGCTGCCGCCGCCTTCGAGAACGCGATCGACGGCGCGCAGCGCCACCACCGGCCGTACCACCATGCGCTCGCCTGCGACCTGGCCGGCGAGTTCTACGCCTCGCAGGGATCGATGAAAGCGGCGCGTGCCTACCGCCTCGCGGCGCTGCAGGCCTATGACGACTGGGGCGCCACGGGCAAGGTGCGCCAGCTGCGGGCGCGCCACGGCGGTCTCGAGCCGGCCTCGAGGCTGCACCGCAGCGCCGGCCCGAGCGACCCGCTGCGCGCCGCCGCGCTCGATCTCGACAGCCTGCTGCAGGCGAGCCACGCCCTCGCCGGCGAGCGCGACCCGGCCGGCGTGCTGCGCGCCTTGATCGAGCTGGTACGGCGCTATGCCGCGGCCGAGCGTGGCGCGCTGTTCTGGGACGACCATGGCCGCTGGGTAGCGCGCGCCGCGTTTTGCCCGGACTACGAAGAAGTGCTGGTCGACCTGCATGCGGGCCTGCCGCAGATCGAGGAGGAAGTGCCGACCAGCGTGCTGCGCTATCTGTCGCAAAGCCTGGAGCCGCTGCTGCTGGAGGACGTCGCCGCGCACCCGCGTTTCGGCCAGGATCCGGTGGCGCAGGCGCACCGCGTCAAGTCGCTGATCGGGCTGCCGATCCATCATCGCGGCAAGACCCTCGGCCTGCTCTACCTCGAGAACCGCCAGGCGCATACCCGGCTTGCGGCCGAGCACCTCGAGACCTTGCGCCTGGTCGGCCTGCAGTTCGCGATCGCCTACGAAAACGCGCAGGTCTACCGCCATCTCGCGACCCTCGTCGACACGCGCACGCAGGAGCTGAACCAGGCTCGCCAGAGCGCCGAGGCCGCAAACCAGGCGAAGAGCGAGTTCCTGGCCAGCGTGAGCCAGGAAATCCGCACGCCGATGAACGACATCCTCGGCATGTCGCACCTGGCGCTGAAGAGCGGCCTCAGCCCGCGGCAGCAGACTTACGTGAAGACGGTCGAGCGCTCGGCCGAATCGCTGCTCGGCCTGATCGACCAGGCGCTCGATTTCTCGAAGATCGAGGCCGGCACGCTGGACATCGCCGCGAGCCGCTTCCGCCTCGACGACGTGATGGACAACCTGGCCAAGCTGATCGGCCTGCCGGCCGAGGACAAGGGGCTGGAGCTGCTCTTCATCGAGCCGCCCGACCTGCCGATGGCGCTCGTCGGCGATCCGCTGCGCCTCGGCCAGGTGCTGGTCAACCTGGGCAACAACGCGGTCAAGTTCACGCAGCACGGCGAGATCGTCGTCAGCGTCGAGGAGGTGCTGCGCGAGCCGGCCGGCGTGGTGCTGCGCTTCGCCGTCAGCGATACCGGCATCGGCATCGGCGAAAGCCAGCGCAAGCGTCTGCTCGAACCCTTCAGCCCCGGCGGCGCGCGCGCGGCCGGCGCCGGGCTCGGGCTGGTCATCAGCCGGCATCTGGTCGAGCTGATGGGCGGCAAGCTGGAGATCCGCAGCCGGCTCGGCGAAGGCACGAGCTTCCGCTTCGAAGTCCGCTTCGGGCTGGAGACGGTGGCCGCCGACCCGCGCCAGGCCGTCGCGACGGCCTTGCCGGCCAGCCTGCACAAGGCGCGCGTGCTGGTGGTGGACGACAACGCCAGCGCGCGCAACGTGCTCGTCGGCATGACACGCTCGATCGGCCTGCCGGTCGAGGAGGCGAAGGACGGCTGGGATGCGCTGCGCGCCGTCAGCGTCGCGGCGCGCGAGAACAAGCCCTTCGACCTGGTGCTGCTCGACTGGAAGATGCCCGGCATGGACGGCATCGAATGCGCGCGCCAGCTGCGCGACATCCAGCAGCAGGGCAGCCCGAAGGTGGTGATGATGACGGCGGCGAGCCGCGACCAGGTGATGGCGCGGCTGAGCAGCGAGCAGGTCAGCGTCGGCGACGTGCTGGCCAAGCCGGTGACGCCGTCGACCTTGTTCGACACCTATGCGCTGGCGCTCGGCCACGCGGTGCGCGTCGACCGGCGCGCGGCGCGGCGCGAGCCGCCGGCGCTCTCGCCGTCCGGTGCGCAGCCCGGCTCGCCGCTGCGCGGCGTGCGCCTGCTGCTGGTGGAAGACAACCTGATCAACCAGGAGCTGGCGATCGAGTTGCTGAGCGATGCCGGCATCCTCGTGACCGTCGCGAGCGACGGCCGGCAGGCGCTGGAGCTGCTGGCGGTGAAGGCCTTCGACGGCGTGCTGATGGATTGCCAGATGCCGGTGATGGATGGCTACCAGGCCGCCCGCGCGATCCGCCGGCAGCCGCTGTGGGCCGGGCTGCCGATCATCGCGATGACCGCGAACGTGTCGAACGGCGACCGCGAGCGTGCGCTCGAAGCCGGCATGAACGACTACATCGTCAAGCCGATCGTCGTGCAATCGATGTTCGACACCATCCGCCGCTGGATCAAACCGCCGGCCGCGGCGACGGGCGCGCCGCGCAGCGCCCGCACGCGCGCCGCCGAAGACCCGCTGGCGCAGCTGCCGGGCATCGCCGCGCATGTCGGGCGCGCGCGCACGATGGGCAACGATCGGCTGTATCGGCGGCTGCTGCTGATGTTTCGCAGCGAGCAGCGGGATTTCGTGCAGCGCTATCTGGCGGCCCGCGCCAACGGCGACAACGCCGCCGCGACGCGGCTGGTGCACGGACTGCGCATCATCGCCGGCAGCCTCGGCGCGCAGGCGCTGGAGCGGGCCTGCCAGGCATTGGAGGAAGCGATCGCCAGCAACGCCTCGGCGAGCACCGAGGCAATGCTGGAAGGTGTCGCGAAGGAGCTGATGACGGTGCTCGACGGTTTGCGCGCGCTCGAGGCGGACGAGCGCTGATTCGAGCAAATCCTTTGTGCGCTTTGCGCACTTTGATCATTTATGGCATTTTTCTATCAAATTAGATCCAAATCGGGCCATTCCAGCGCAGTTTTGGGCTCGCGGCGGTAGCCGAAGCGTCCCGCTCAGGCCTTCGGTGCGGCAGCCCCTGGGCAGGCCGCCGCAAGTTCGGGTGCCCTCCGCCGATAAGTCCGCCACACCGCGCCCCCGCGTGGCAGGCTTCGCATGTTCAAACACATCCATCTGCGCATCGGCTATCGCTTGTCGCTCTCCTACGCCGCCGTGCTCGGCCTGCTGCTGGTGCTGGCGTGGCTCACGCTGGACCGCATGGAGAACCTCTCCGGCGCCTTCGGCCAGCTGGCGCGCGGCCAGCTCGAAACCATCGCGCTGACGGCCGAAGTCGGCGCGCAAGCGGACGTCTCCGCGCGCAAGCTGCTGCTGCTGATCAGCGCGCCGCGCGAGCAGCGCCTGCCGGCCTATGCCGAGATCAAGACCGCCCGCGCGCGCCTCGACGCCGCGATGGCGCAGCTCGAAAGCCGGCTGCCGCCCGGCAATCGCCAGCTCGCCTATCAGGAACTGGAAGCGCGGCTGATCGAATACCGGCGCGCCTATCGGGACACGGTCGACCTGATCGAAGCCGACGACATCGACGGCGCACGCCGCGCGATGGCCGAAGACACCGAAGACGCGCTGACCCTGCTCGCCCGCGCCCGTGACTCGCTGAGCCGCGGCGAACAGGAGATCGCGCGCGAGCAGGCCGAGGCCCTGGAAGCCCGTTTGCGCCGCGACCGCCAGCTGGTGCTCGCGCTGTGCCTGACCGCGCTGGCGGCGGGCAGCCTGTTCGCGGCAGCGGTGACGCGCAGCATCGTGCGCCCGCTCGGCCGAGCCGAGGCAGCGGCGCGGCGCTTCGCCAGCGGCGACTACGACAGCCGCGTGGTGGTCACGACTCGCGACGAGGTCGGCCGCGTCTCCGAGGCGCTGAACTCGCTGGCCGAAGCCATCGGCGAACGCGAGGCACGCATCCTGCGCCTCGCCAACACCGATTCGCTGACCGGCCTGGCGCAGCGCTCGCGCTTCGTCGCCGACGCGGCGCAGCTGCTGGCCGGGCACGTCAGCGGCAGCGCGGCGATGCTGTGCTTCGACATCGATCGCCTGAAGACGATCAACGCGATCCTCGGCTTCGATGCCGGCGACGCGGTGATCGCCGACGCGGCCGAGCGGCTGGTCGCGGTGCTCGGCAAGACCGCCCGTGTCGCGCGGCTGGCCGGCGGCACCTTCGCCGCGCTGGTACCGGTGCCCAGCGGCGAAGCGGCGCGCGAGCTGGCGCTGGCGGTGCAGCTCGAAGTCGAGCACCAGGTGCGCTGGGGCGGGCAGGCGCTGGATCTGTCGATCACCACCGGCATGGCGCTCTACCCGCTGGATGCCCAGGCCGTCGAGCCGCTGCTGCGCCAGGCCGAGCAGGCGCTGTTCGAAGCCAAGCGCCTGCGCTCCGGCTTCGCGCCTTACGCGCCCTCGCTCGAAGCCTCGCGCCAATCGCACCTCAGCCTGCTGTCGGACCTGCACGACGCGATTCGTCACGGCCAGCTGCGCCAGTTCCTGCAACCCAAGCTGACGCCCGACGGCGAGCTGCGCGGCGCCGAGGCGCTGGTGCGCTGGTGCCACCCGCAGCGCGGCTGGGTCTCGCCGGTGGAGTTCGTGCCGTTTGCAGAGCGCACCGGCCGCATCCGCCAGATCACCGACTGGATGCTCGAGCACGCGGTCACCACCCTGGCGCGCTGGCGGCGGGAAGGCATCGAACTGAGGATCGCGGTCAACGTCTCGACGCACGACATCCAGGACGAGAGCCTGCCGCAGCGCATCGAGCGCCTGCTGGTCGATCATGCGGTCGACCCGTCGCGGCTGATGGTCGAGCTGACCGAGTCCGGACTGATGGAGAGCGGCGAAAGCCCGATCAAGGTGCTGCATTCGCTGCGCTCGATCGGCGTGCGTCTGGCGATCGACGACTTCGGCACCGGGCACTCGTCGCTCGCCTACCTGCAGCAGCTGCCGGTGAACGAACTGAAGGTGGACCGCAGCTTCGTGCGCGACGTGAACACCGACCCGCGCCGCCGCGAGCTGCTTGGCTCGATCGTGCGCCTCGGGCACAGCCTGGGACTGACGGTCACGGCCGAAGGCGCCGAGACGCCGGCCGAGCTGGCGGTGCTGAAGGACACCGGCTGCGACCAGGTGCAAGGCTTCCTGTTCGCCAAGCCGATGGACCTGGCGGCATTCGAGGCCTGGCGCGACGGGCGCGTGCCGGCTGCCGCCGCGGCGGCGCAGAGCCCCGAGGCCCGCGGCGCAGCGGCGCCGGCATGGCCGCTGCAGAAGGTCGGCACCGACGCACCGGTCTGAGGGGCTGTTCGGCGGCCAGCCGCCAGCTCATCGGCCGCACGCTCTGCGCGCCGATGGCGCCACGCGCCACCTAAGATTTCCTCCCGTTCCAGCCGCCTCGTGCCGCGCCAGCGCGCGCCCCGGCGAAGGAGCCGTGTTCGCGCGGAGGTATCACATGCGCCACGCATCCATCGAGATCGGCCCGCGCCGCGGTGCGCGCGCGCCCGACCGGAGTTGACATCCTGTTGCTGCGCGCCTTCCTCGCCTTGGCCCTGCTGTTCGCCCAAGCACTGGCGATCGGCGCCGATGCGCCGGGACACCCCGCGTCGATCACAGTGGTGATGGACGAGGATTACCCGCCCTATATCTTCCGCGATGCGTCCGGCCGGCTGCAAGGCATCCTCGTCGAAAGCTGGGCGCTGTGGGAGAAGCGCACCGGCATCGCGGTGCACTTGCAGGCGATGCCGTGGGCGCGGGCGCTCGCGACGATGCAATCGGGCAAGGCCGATGTCATCGACACGATCTTCGAGACCGCGCCGCGCCGCGCGATCTACGATTTCTCGGCGCCTTACGCGACCCTCGAAGTGCCGATCTTCTTCCACCGCAGCATCAGCGGCATCGTCGACGCCTCGTCGCTGAAGGGCTTCAGCGTCGGCGTGAAGGCCGGCGATGCCTGCATCGACGTGCTGCGCGAGCACGGCATCACGAATACCAAGGCCTACCCCGGCTACGAGCAGATCATCGATGCCGCCGCCGCGGGCGAGGTGCGGGTGTTCTGCGTCGACAAGCCGCCGGCGCTCTACTGGCTCTACCGGCGCGGGCTGGACGAGGAGTTCCGCCAGTCCGTCCCGTTGTCCTCCGGCGAATTCCATCGCGCGGTGCGCAAGGGGCAGACGGCCCTGCTCGCGACGGTGGAGGACGGCTTCGCCCGCGTCTCGCCGGCGGAGCGGCAGCAGATCGAAGAGAAGTGGTACGGCGCGCCGGTGGCGAAGCGCCGCGGCGTGCCGTACTTGCGCGAGATCGCGTCGGCGCTGCTGCTGATGGCGATCGCGGCGGCGACGCTCGCCGCGTGGAACCTGAGCCTGCGCCGCCGCGTCGCCGGCAAGACGGCCGCCTTGTCGCGCTCGGTCGCCGAACTCGGCCAGGCGATGCGCGAATCGGAACGGGTGCTGGCGCAACTCACGGCCACGCTCGAAGCCATCCCCGACCTGATGTTCGAGATGGACGCCGAAGGCCGCTACCTCGAGGTGCGCGCCGCGCGCAGCGAGTTGCTGGCGCAACCCGCCGAACTGCTGCTCGGCCGCACCGTCGCCGAAGTGATGCCCGCGCCGGCCGCCGCCGCGGTGATGAAGGCCCTCGATGCCGCGGCGGCCCAAGGCGTCTCCACCGGCATCCTGCTTCGGCTCGACCTGCCGCGAGGCGAGAGCTGGTTCGAGCTCTCCGCCGCGCGCAAGCGGCACGAGGGCGACGGGCCGCAGCGTTTCATCGTGCTTTCGCGCGACGTCACCGATCGCAAGCGCGCCGAGGACGCGCTGCGCGAGAGCGAGGAGCGCTGGAAGTTCGCGCTCGAAGGCGCGGGCGACGCGGTCTGGGATTTCGACGTGCTGACCGGCGAGGAAGTCGTCTCGCGCCGCTGGCCGGAAATGCTGGGCTACGGCGAAGACGAGGTGATGGACAACAGCTACGAGTCGTGGAAGCAGCGCATCCATCCCGACGACCGGGCGCAGGTGCTGGCGACCGTGCGGGACCACCTCGAGGGCCGCACCCGGACTTACGCCTGCGAGTACCGCGCCCGCTGCAAGGACGGCAGCTGGAAGTGGATCCAGGTGCGCGGCATGGTGGTCGCCCGCGGCGCGGACGGCAAGCCGCGGCGCATGATCGGCACGCGCACCGACATCAGCGAGCAGATGCGCGTGCAGGAGCACCAGAAGCACCTCGAAGCGCAGCTGCGCGAGGCGCAGAAGATGGAGTCGATCGGCACGCTGGCCGGCGGCATCGCGCACGACTTCAACAACATCCTCGGCGCGATCCTCGGCAACGTGGCCTTGATGCGCGACGACATCGGCCCGGATCATCCGGCGCACGCGAAGCTGGCGCAGATCAGCACCTCGGGCGTGCGCGCGCGGGCGCTGGTGCAGCAGATCCTCGCGTTCAGCCGCCAGCAGCCCGAGGAGCCGATCGCCCAGCCGCTGCAGACGATCGTGCTCGAGACGCTCTCGCTGCTGCGCGCCACGCTGCCCGCCGGCGTGCAGCTCGGCAGCCGCTTGAGCGAGGCGCCGCTCTTCGTCTATGCCGACGCGACGCAGATCCACCAGGTGCTGATGAACCTCGGCACCAATGCCTGGCATGCACTGCACGGCCACAACGGCCACATCGAGATCGGGCTCGAGGAGATCGAGCTCGACGAAGCCGAGGCCGAGCGCCGCGGCGGCTTGGCGGCCGGGCGCCATGCCCATGTCTGGGTCAGCGACGACGGCAGCGGCATCGACGAGGCGACGCTGGGCCGCATCTTCGAACCCTTCTTCACGACCAAGCCGCCCGGCCAGGGCACCGGGCTGGGCCTGTCGGTGGTGCACGGCATCGTGCGTGCGCACGGCGGCACGATCAGTGTCGACAGCCGCCTCGGGCACGGCAGCAGATTCGACCTGTTCTTTCCGGCGGTCGACCCGGTGACCTTGCCCTCACCGCTCGAAGCGATGGCGCCCGAGCCCCTGCGCGGCCACGGCGAGCACGTGCTGTACGTGGACGACGACGAGGTGATGGAGGCCCTGGTCGAAGGGCTGCTGACGCGCGCCGGCTATCGCGTCAGCACCCACAGCGACGCGGCCGAGGCGCTGGTGGCGGTGGCCGACGGGCCGCACGCGGTCGATCTGGTCGTCACCGACTTCAACATGCCGCGGCTCTCGGGGCTGGACGTCGCGCGGCGCCTGGCGGTGCTGCGGCCGGCCTTGCCGGTGGTGATCATCACCGGCTATGTCAGCGAGGAACTGCGCACGGGCGCGGCGCTCCTGGGCGTGCGTGCGCTGCTGAACAAGGAGAAGGTCTCGGAGGATCTGACCGGGCTGGTGCACCGGCTGCTGGCCGGGCACACGGCGGCGGTTTGAGTCCGCTGTCGGCGATGTCGCGCTACCTTACCACCGCAACGCCGCGGTATGCACCGGCGCATCCCACAGCGCCAGGCTCGCCGCATCCACCGCGGTCACCGTGATCGAACATCCCGCCATTTCCAGCGAGGTGACATAGGGCCCGGTCAGATGCCGCACCGCCTTGACGCCCGCCCCATGCAGCACCTTCAGGGTCGAGTTCACCATCAGGTACAGCTCCAGCGCCGGCGTGCCGCCGAAGCCGTTGATCAGCAGGATCACCTCCTGCCCGCGCTTCAGCGACAAATCCTTCAGGATCGCGCCGGTCATCTCGGCCGCGATCTCGTCGGCCCTCGCCAGCTTCACGCGGCGCCGGCCCGGCTCGCCGTGGATGCCGACACCCATCTCCATCTCGTCGTCGCCGATCTGGAAGGTCGGCTTGCCGGCCGCCGGAACGGTGCAGGAAGTCAAGGCCACGCCCATCGATGCGGTCGCCTCGTTCACCGCATCGCCGAGCGCCTTGCAGGCGGCGAGCGCATCGCCGCGCTCGGCCGCGGCGCCGACGATCTTCTCGACGATCAAGGTGCCGGCGACGCCGCGCCGGCCGGTGGTGTAGGTCGAATTCTCGACCGCGACGTCGTCGTTGACGATCACCGTCGCGTTCTCCTGGCCGAGCATCTCGGCCGCCATCTGGAAGTTCATCATGTCGCCGGAATAGTTCTTCACGATGAAGAGCACGCCGGCGCCGCCGTCGACCGATTCGGCTGCGGCCAGCATCTGGTCGGGCGTCGGCGAGGTGAAGATCTGCCCGGGGCAGGCCGCGTCGAGCATGCCCCGCCCGACGAAGCCGGCATGCAGCGGCTCATGCCCTGAGCCGCCACCCGAGATCAAGGCGACCTTGCCCGGCGTCAGGCTGCGCCGACGCACGAACTGGCGCTCGCTGCCGAGCACCACGAGATCGGCGTGCGCCGCGGCGAAGCCCTGCAGCGATTCCGCGAGCAGGTCATCGGTCTGGTTGATGAGCTTTTTCATGGGGTCTTGTCTCCGAGGCCATCACACACCGCGCCGATGATCAGCGCCATCGAACGGGAACCGGGATCGACGTGGCCGAGAGCCCGCTCGCCGAGGAAGGAGGCGCGGCCGCGTTCGGCATTCATGTCGGCGGTCGCCGCGGCGCTCTCGTCGGCGCAGGCCTTGATGCGGCCGAGCAGAGCGGCACGCGGTTCGTCGGCGGGCGCGGCGGCGAGCAGCGCCTGCACCGGGGCCAGCACGTCGAGCAGGGTCTTCTGGCCGACCTCCGCCTTGCCGAGCCGGGTCAGCGCGGCGATCGAGGCGGCGAGCGCCGATGCCACATCCGGCTCCGTGGGCGCGGGCGGCAGCTCCTTCGCCAAGGTCACCAGCAGGGTGCCGAACACCGGGCCCGACGAGCCGCCGATGGTCGACATGCAGGCCATGCCCATGCGTTTCAGCGCATCGTTGAGCGGCATCGCCTCGAGCTGGCCGGCCAGCGCCTGGATCGCCTGCGCGCCGCGCTTCATGTTCAGGCCATGGTCGCCATCGCCGATGGCCTGGTCGAGCGTCGTCAGCTCGTCGACGTGGTCGATCAGCGTTTGTGTGGCTCGGTGAACGAGATCGATGTGCGTCATGGCAGGGTGTCCTCCAACGATCGTTTGTCTGTCAGGCGGCGATGCGCTGGCCATCGGCATCGAACCACAGCGGCTGCAGCAGTTCGACGCGCACCGCGTCGCCGGCCTCGTAGCGCGCGCCGGGGGGTGCAACGGTGATCAGATCCTGCGCCACGTCGTCGAGGCTGACGTGCACCAGATGCTGGTCGCTCAGGCGCTCGATGCGCTTGACTCTCGCCGCCGCATGCACGCCGCCCGCGCGATGCAGGCGCAGCTGTTCGGCGCGGGCGCCGACCGTCTCGGTGCGCGGCGGCGCGGCCAGGCCGGGCAGCGCGCGCCGCGGCAGCAGGTTGATGCGCGGCGAGCCGAGCCGCGCCGCGACGGTGCTGCTGACCGGGTTCTCGTAGACCTGCTGCGGCGTGCCCACCTGCACCAGGCGGCCGTGATCGAGCACGCCGATGCGCGTCGCCAGGGTCAGGGCTTCGATCTGGTCGTGCGTGACATAGAGCATCGTCGCGCCCAGGTCCTGCTGGATGCGCTTGAGTTCGAGTCTGAGATCATTGCGCAGCTTGGCATCGAGCGACGAGAGCGGCTCGTCCATCAGGTAGAGCGCCGGCTCGCGCACCAGCGCGCGGCCGATCGCGACACGCTGCATCTGCCCGCCGGAGAGGCGGGTCGCCGGGTTCTTCAGCTTGTCGTCGATGCGCAGCATGCGTGCCACCGACAGCACCTTGTCGCGCACCTGGGTTTCGCTCAAATGGCGCATCGGCGAGCGCAGCGGGAAGGCCAGGTTGTCGAACACGTTCAGGTGCGGATACAGCGAGTACTGCTGGAAGACGAAGGCCACGTCGCGCAGCGCCGGCGCGAGCGCGGTGACGTCGCGCCCTGCGATGTGCACCTGGCCGGCCTCGGGCTGCTCCAGCCCGGCGACGAGGCGCAAGGTGGTGGTCTTGCCGGCGCCGCTGGGGCCGAGCAGCACGATGAATTCGCCGCTGGCGATGTCGAGATCCAGACCCTTCACCGCCTCGATCGCACCGAAGCGCTTGCTCAGCCCCGCGAGGCGCAGCTCAGCCATGGGCGGCTCCAACCGCAGAGTCATAGCGCGCGGTGCGCAGCGCCCGGCCGCTGGCCTGGTCGAACAGCGAAACCTCGGCCGCATCGAAGCGCAGGCCGAGCGTGTCGCCGCGGCGCGGCGCGGTCTCGACACCCACCTTGGCGCGCAGGCTGCCGCCGGCAGGCGTGGCGAGCGTGACGATGCGGCCGGTGCCGAGGTATTCGCTGCCGAGCACTTCGGCACGCAGCGGCGAGTCGTCGTCGAAGCTGACATGCTCCGGCCGCACGCCGTACAGCAAGGGCCGCGGCGAGACGTCCTCGCGCAGCGCCGGGATCGCCAGCGCCGCGCCACCCACCTGCACGCTCTGAGCACCGGCCGCATAGCCGCCTTCGAACGGCAGGAAGTTCATGGCCGGCGCGCCGACGAAGTCCGCGACGAAGACACTCGCCGGCCGCTCGTAGACCTCTTGCGGCGGGCCGAGCTGCTCGATCACGCCCTGGTTCATGATCGCGATCGTGTCGGCCATCGCCATCGCCTCGCGCTGGTCGTGGGTGACGTAGACCGTGGTCGCGCCGAGGCGCTCGTGCAGGCTGCGCAGCTCCTCGCACATCAGCTCGCGGAATTCGGAATCGAGCGCCCCGAGCGGCTCGTCCATCATGAAGGCAGAGGGCTTGCGCACGATCGCGCGGCCGAGCGCGACACGCTGGCGGTCGCCGCTGGAGAGGCCGGAGACGGGCTTGTCGAGCAGCTCTGTGATGCGCAGAATGCGCGCCGCCTCGGCCACGCGCTGCCTGATCTCGGCGCGCGGCATGCCCTGGGAGACCAGCGGGAATCCGATGTTCTTGCGCACGTTCATGTGCGGGTACAGCGCGAAGAGCTGGAAGACGAAGGCGATGTCGCGCAGCGACGCGCGCTTGAAGCTCACGTCCTCGCCGCCGAGAAAGATCTGGCCCGAGCTCGGCAGCTCGAGCCCGGCGATCATGCGAAGCGTCGTCGTCTTGCCGCAGCCCGAGGGGCCGAGCAGGCAGAAGAATTCGCCGTCCTTGACGGTGAAGCTCGAGTCCTTCACCGCGACGAAGTCGGCGAAGGCCTTGTGCAGCTGGTGGACTCTGATCTCGGCCATGCCTGCACCTATTGCGGAAACTTCGAGACGACGATGAACATCACCGTGCCCGCCAGCGTGGTCACGAAGGACCAGGTATAGAGCGCCATCGCGAACGGCTGCAGCATCATCACGATGCCGAGCGTGATCACGATGCAGGCGAGCATCTCCATGGGCCCGCGCCGCAGCCACCGCGGCCACTTCGGCATGGCCCGCGCCCCCTCGGGGGGTCGGCTGATGTGCTCATTGGACGGGGGGTTCATTTCCTCACCGCTCCGAAGGTGATGCCGCGCAGCAGGTGCCTGCGCAGCAGCACGGTGAAGACGAGGATCGGGATCAGGAACAAGGTCGTCCCGGCAGCCACCGCCGGCCAGTCCTGCCCGCCCTCGCCGATGATGATCGGGATGAAGGGCGGCGCGGTCTGCGCCTCGCCCGACGTCAGCAGCACCGCGAACGCATACTCGTTCCACGCGAAGATCAAACAGAAGATCGCCGTCGCGACGATGCCGGTCGTCGCCTGCGGCAGCACCACCTTGCGGAAGGCCTGCAGGCGGGTGTAGCCGTCGACCATCGCCGCCTCTTCGTACTCGCGCGGGATCTCGTCGATGAAGCCTTTCAGCAGCCACACGGCGAGCGAAACATTGACCGCGCTGTACAGCAGGATCATGCCCAGGCGGGTGTCCGACAGGCCGAGTTCCCGGTACATCAGGTAGATCGGGATCGCCACCGCGATCGGCGGCATCATGCGCGTCGAGAGGATGAAGAACAGCAGGTCGTCCTTCAGCGGGACCTTGAAGCGCGAGAACGCATAGGCCGCCATCACGCCGAGTCCGACCGAGAGCGCCGTCGAGCCGAACGCGATGATCAGCGAGTTGGTGAAACGCGGGATGTAGTTCGAGGGCCCGGCGACGACCATGCTGCGATCGCGCGCGATCTGGTCGCAATTGCTGGTCGGCGGCGGCAGGCTCTTCAGGTATTCCTCGGTCTGGCGCGAGCGCGTCGTGAAAAGATTGCAATAGCCTTCGACGGTCGGCGAGAAGATCACTTTCGGCGGATAGCTGATCGAGTCCGGCGGGCTCTTCACGCTGGTCAGGATGATCCAGACCAGCGGCACCAGCGTGAGCACGGCATACAGCACGACGATCACGCCGGCGACCCAGCGCGTGCGCGCACTCGGTTCGACGACGGAATGGGCGGTGGTAATTCCAATCATGTCGGCCCCTCGCCCAACGGGTACGTCGGTCGATCCCCCAGGCACTCGGCCCGCAGATGCTTGGTACTCATCGGTTCTTCACGGCGTTCAACGCCTTGACATAGATGTTCGCCAGGCCGAACACCGCGACGAACAGGATGATCGCGAAGGCCGACGAATAGCCGGTGCGCCATTTCTCGAAGGCCTCGCGCTTCAGGGTGATCGAGGCCAGCTCGGTGGTGGATCCCGGCCCGCCGGAAGTCAGCAGGTTCACCATGTCGAACATCTTGAAGTTCTCGATGCCGCGGAACAGCACCGCCAGCATGATGAAGGGCAGCACCATCGGCAGGGTGATCGACCAGAACTGCCGCCACTTCGACGCGCGGTCGACTTCCGCCGCCTCGTAGATGTAGTCCGGGATCGAGCGCAGCCCGGCGAGGCAGATCAGCATCACGTAGGGCGTCCACATCCAGGTGTCGACGATGATGATCGACCACGGCGCGAGCTTGACCGAGCCGATCATCTCGAACGACGAGGCCGGGATGCCGGTGAAGAACGACACCGCATAGTTGAAGAGCCCGATCTGCGGCTGGTAGAGGAAGGCCCAGAAGTTGCCGACGACCGCCGGCGACAGCATCATCGGGATCAGGATCAAGGTGGTCCAGAAGCCGTGGCCGCGGAACTTGCGGTCGATCAGATAGGCGAGGCCGAAGCCGATGAGCGTCTGCAGGCTGATGGTCCAGAACAGGAAGTGCGCGGTCGCCTGCATCGCCTGCCAGACATCGGGGTCGGTCAGCACCGAGATGTAGTTGTCGATGCCGACGCCGAGCACCGTCGCGTTCGGCCGGTTCGCGCGGAAGTTGGTGAACGAGAGCCGGATCGTCCACACCAGCGGGAAGATGTTGATCGCCAGCAGCAGCAGCATCGTCGGCCCGATGAACAGCCACTTGATCGTGCGGTCGGAAAGCCCGCGCACGCGCGCCGCGAGCGGGGCCGGGGTGGCCGCCGCGACGCGCGTGACGAGGGTGTCGGGCATCGTCGACATCGGCTACTTCAGCTTGCCGTCTTCCTTGAACGCCTTCGTCCAGTCGGCGATCAGGCCGTCCAGCGCCTGCTTGGCCGTTCCCTTGTCGGCGACGACGAAGTCATGCACCCGCTTCTGCTCGGCCAGCAGCAACTGCGCATACGAGGGCTCGGCCCAGAAGTCGACCACCGAGTCCATCGACTCCAGAAACTCCTTCGCGAAGGGCGCGCTCTTCGTGAAGCCCGGATCCTGCAGCACCGCCTTGTGGCACGAATAGCCGCCGAGCGCCCACCACTTCTTCTGCACCTCGGGCGTCGCGAACCACTTGATATAGGCCAGCGCCTCGGCCTGGTTCGGCGAATAGGCGACCACCGAGATGCCCTGCCCGCCCAGTTGCACGCCCTTGGTCTTCTCGGTCGGATTCAGGAAGAAGCCGATCTTGTCGCCGCCGACGTTCGGATCCTTGTAGAGGCCGGGGAAGAACGCGAACCAGTTCATCTGCATCGCGACCTGGCCGGACTTGAAGGCATCGAGACCCTCCTGCATGTAGGAATTGGTCAGTCCCGGCGGAGTGCAGCACTTGTAGAGCGACTTGTAGAACTCGAGTCCCTTCACCGCGTCCGGCGAGTTGACGAAGCCTTCCATGTTGTACGGCTTCTTCGGATCCTGGTACTTGAACCCGAACGGGTAGAGCACGTTGCTCACGCCCATCGTGATGCCTTCGGAGCCGCGCTCGGTGAAGAGATAGGCGCCGTAGACCGTCTTGCCGTCGATCTTGCGGTTCTGGAAGAATTCGGCGACCTGCTTGAACTCGTCCCAGGTCTTCGGCGGGGCCAGGTCGCGCTGGTACTTGGTCTTGAATTCGGACTGCAATTCGGGCTTGGCGAACCAGTCCTTGCGGTAAGTCCAGCCGAGCGCATCGCCCATCGCCGGCAGCGCCCAGTAGTTCGGCGTGCCCTTCGGCCACTCCGAATAACCGAGCACGGTGGCCGGCATGAAGTCGCTCATCTTGATGCCTTCCTTGGCGAAGAAATCGTTGAGCTTCACGTAGTGGCCGCTTTCCGCCGAGCCGCCGATCCATTGGCTGTCGCCGATGATCAGGTCGCACAGCTTGCCCTTCGAGTTCAGCTCGTTGAGCATGCGGTCGGCGAAGTTCGGCCAGGGCACGAACTCGAACTTCATCTTCGTGCCGGTTTTCGTGGTGAAGTCTTTCGACAACTCGACCAAGGCATTCGCCGGGTCCCACGCGGCCCAGCACAAGGTGATGGTCTTGCCCTGCGCGTGAGCGGATTGGCCGCCCAGCGCAAGAAGGGTTGCGGCGAATCCCGCCGCCAGGTGTTGGCTCATCGATCTCATCGCTGTCTCCTCTCGGCTCGCTTAACAGGGCTCCCCTCGTCCGACTGCCGCTCAGTGAAGGTTCTCGGCCGTCAAGATCTCGACGCGCGGCTGCACCACGTTGAGTGCGCCGCGCACGTGCTCGCACAGCGCGCGCAGCACCCGCGCCGCCGCCAATACGCAGTAATGGATGTCCTGGTGCAGGACATAGGCGAAGCGCCCGGCCGCGAGCAGGGCGCGATGGTCGTCGGTCGAGTCGTGCGTGATCACGCCGACGGTCTCGGCCAGGCCCAGGCTCTCGACCGCGCGCGCGACGCCGGCACTGCCGGAGCCGACGTTGTAGACGCCCGCGATGCGCGCCGGATCGATGCCCTTCTTCGCGAAGCGCAACAGCGAGCGGCAGGCGCCTGTGTCGCCGGGCGGCAGGTCGGGCACGCGCAGCACGCGCAGCTTCGGGAAACGCTCCTCGATCACCTGCGCGAAGCCGATGCGGCGCTCGATCTCGCCCGACAGGCGCGTCGCCTGCGAGCCGAGCAGCAAGGTGTCGCGCCCGTTCGCGCCGCTCATGCGGCCGAGCAACAGGCCGGCGGTGCGGCCGGCGGCGCGGTTGTCGGCGCCGATGAAGGTCTCGCGCATCGAGCCGGCGACGTCGGAGAACAGCGTCACCACGTGCACGCCGGCACGCACCAGCTCGTTGATCGCGAGCTTGACCGGCGGCAGGTCGGGCGCCAGCACCGCGACGCCGTCGCAATCGCTCAGTTGCGCCAGCGCCAGCGCGAAGGCGGCCGGATCAGCCGCGTCGATCCGATGCGTGACCTCGGTGATGTGCTGATGGCGGAAGTCGCCCGCGGCCTGCGCGATCTGCCGGTCGACCAGCTCGATGAACGGCGCCCCCTCGCCCGGCAGCACGAACGCGAAGCGGAAGTTCTCGCCCTTGCGCGGGCGTCCGCGCTGCGGCGGCGAACCGAGCTCGGCCACCACCTGCATCACGCGCTGGACGGTATCGGCATTCACGCCGGCGCGCCGGTTCAGCACCCGATCCACCGTCGCGGTGCCGACGCCGGCCAGGCGGGCGATGTCGGCGATGGTGGCGGGGGTGGTCATGATGGCGCCGGCTTGATGCGATCAGCTTAAAGCGCCAAAGAAATAAATCAATCAAATCAGCATCGGGGTTTTCGCGGGGGCGGCGACGGCGGCGTCCTTTGCCTTGACATGCCTCGACCAGCCTGCACACTCGGCCGATCCGACTCCCCGAAAGCCGCCATGACCTCGACTGCCAAGAACACCCGCGCCACGATCATCCCGTGCCTGCGCTACGACGACGCGCCGGCCGCCATCGAATGGCTGTGCCGCGCCTTCGGCTTCGAGAAACACGCGGTCTATGCGAACGCCGACGGCAGCATCGCGCACGCGCAGCTGGTGTTCGGCAATGGGATGGTGATGCTCGGTTCGACGAGCCGGGAAGACAGCGAATGGGGCCGCCTGACGCGGCAGCCGGCGCAACTGGGCGGCGCCGAGACGCAATCGCCATACGTCGTCGTGGACGACGCGGACGCCACCTACGCCAGCGCGAAATCAGCCGGCGCGAAGATCGCGTTCGACATCAAGAACGAGGACTACGGCGGCCGAGGCTTCAGCTGCTTCGACCTCGAAGGTCATCTTTGGAACTTCGGGACTTACGACCCATGGGCCGACATCCCATGAGCGGGGGCTGACCGGCGGCGAGCGCGCCGCCGGGGCCCGGCTCGAACATCAACGGCCAACGGCGCGCTGCACGGTGACCGCAACGCGGCGTTGCGCTTGCTGCCGCGGGAGCTTCAGCGCGTCGCGAATCGCGTTCGCGAAAATCACGATCGGCATTGCGCCAACCAGTTCGCGAATCTCGGCGCGAACGTCGGACGAGGCGGTTTGCTTCGAAGCGGCAGATTGAAGGTGGGTGGTCATGAGGGTTCTCCTGGGTTGACTGGTAGTGAGAGTGTCTTGAACTCCCAGTCATTCTAGGGTAAACCCTGGAGCAAGCCAAGGACCGATTCGATATATCGACCTTGGATGTTGTTATTAGCCGACCACGGTCTCCGGGACCTCCACTGTAACGATTCGTTCGATCAATGCCGCACCGTCCTTCAACAGGAATGTGCGGAAGGCCTGGGCCACCGGCGGCAGGATTTTGTTGCGCCGATACACCAGGTACCAGTTCAGCATCAGCGGAAACCCCTCGACATCGAGCACGCGGAGCTGGCCGTTGCGCAGTTCCTGGCTGATCGTGTGCGCCGACAGGAAACTGATGCCCATGCCGGCCATCACCGCCTGCTTGATGGTTTCGGTACTCTTGATTTCCATCGCGATGCGGATATCGCACAAATCCTCGCCGAGACCTTCCTGCATCGACTGCCAGGTGTCGGAGCCCTTTTCGCGCGCGACAAAGGATTCGCGCATCAGCCTCGCCCGGGCGATAGGCCCCTGATGATGCACGAGCGGATGATTCGGCGCCGCGACGATCACATAAGGATGCGGCGCAAAAGCTTCGTTTTCGGTATCAAGATCCTGCGGCGGCCGCACCATGACCGCCAGATCCGTCAGGTTATCGGCCAACTGCGCGAGCAAGGCTTCGCGGTTGTGCACCGTCAGATTCAAGGTGATGCCATCATGGCGGCGCGCAAATTCCACCAGCAGGCGCGGCAGGAAATAATCACCGGCGCTGATGACCGCGACATTCAATCTGCCACCGCGAATCCCCTTGAACTGGGTCATCGCCATCTCCGCCAGTTCGAACTGCTGGATGATGGAGCGGCCGATCTTCAGCAGTTCCACGCCCGCCGGCGTCAGATAGATCTTCTTGCCCAATTGTTCGAACAGGGCAATACCGGCGTGATCTTCGAGTTTCTTGATTTGCGTGGAAACTGCCGGCTGCGTCAAATGCAGTTCTTCGGCCGCGCGGGAGAAACTCAATAATCGCCCCGCGGCCTCGAAGACCTTCAACTGCCGCAGCGTGGCGTGTTTCACAACGCAAAACTCACACGGTCGCCATCAAGCGCACCTGGCCGCGATTTTCTTCCATTTCCTTGGCCAGCAGCTTGACCAGCGCATAAACCGTATTGATGTGCGGCGTCGGCGTATTCGTCAGGCGGGCGAGCTCGACCACCGAGCCCACCAGAGCATCGATCTCCGGTGCGCGGCCGGCTTCGATATCCTGCAGCATCGAGGTCTTGTGCTTGCCGACCTTTTCGGCGCCGGCAATGCGTTTGTCCAGGCTGACGCGGAATTCGATGCCGAGCTGGCCGGCGACGGTTTGTGCCTCGCGCATCATCGCCGCGGCCAATTCCCGCGACAATGGGAACCTGCAGATATCCAGCAAGGTGGAATGGGCCAGGCTGCTGATCGGGTTGAAACTCAGGTTGCCCCACAGCTTGAGCCAGATTTCGGCGCGAATGTTGTCGAGCACCGGCGCCTTGAATCCGGCATTGACGAAGCAGGCGGAAACCTGTTCGACCCTTTCGCTGGTCGAGCCGTCGAGTTCGCCGACCGGGAAACGATCGCCCTCGATGTGGCGCACCACGCCCGGCGCGATCAGCTCCGAGGCCGGGTACACCACGCAGCCGATCACCCTGTGAGCGGGGATCAGCTCGCTGATCAGCCCGCTCGGGTCGACGCTGTGCACCACGCTGCCTTCGAGCGCGCCGCCGTGTTTGTGGAAGTACCAGTACGGGATGCCGTTCTGCATCGTCACGACCACCGTCTTCGGGCCCAGCAGCTTGGGAACCTCGCGCGCCACCGCTTCCACTTGGTGGGCTTTCATCGCCAGTATCACGATATCCTGAGGACCGGCCTCCGCATAATCGTTGGTCGCCTTGACCGAAGTCGCCACCTGCTCGCTGCCGTCGTGCATCACGAGCTTGAATCCGTTGCGACGGATCGCCTCCAGATTCGCCCCCCGCACGATGAAGGTCAGGTCTTCTCCGGCGAGCGCGAGTTTGGCGCCGACATAACCTCCGATGGCACCCGCGCCCACGATTGCAATTTTCATTTCGATTCCTGGTTGATTTGAAGGGGATCTATTCGAAACGATTGCTCAGCGTGCCGATGCCATCGATGCGGATCTCGACCTGGCTGCCCGGCTTCATCGAGCCGACCCCGATCGAGGTGCCGCAGAGGATCACGTCGCCAGGAAACAGGCTCATGTCCGCCGAGATACGGCTCACCAGCCGCTCGACGGAAAATCGCATGTCGCTGATCGGGTAATCCTGGCGCTGTTCGCCGTTCAATATCGTCTTGACCCTCAGGCTGCGCGGATCAAGCCCGGTCGCAACCACCGGGCCGATCGGGCAGAAGGTATCGAAGCCCTTGGCGCGCACCCATTGGGGGAAGGATGCGTCGCGGTGCAGGATGTCGGCGACGGTCACGTCGTTGGCGCAGGTGTAGCCGAAGACGTATTTCAATGCGTCGTTTTCAGATACCGCTTTGCAGGCCTTGCCGATGACGATGCCGAGCTCGCCTTCATAGACCACCTTGCCTTCGGCTTCCGGCTTCCGGATGACCTCGTCCGGGGCCAGGAATGAATTGGGAGACTTCAGCAGATAAAGGGGTTCGGCCGGCGTCGGCAATTGCAGCTTATCGGCCAGCGCATGGAAGTTGTTCCACAATGCAATCACCTTGCTCGGCCGTACCGGCATCAGTAATTTGACCTGATCGATGGCCAGATCGACGCCGCTGGGATCGCAGTCGCCGAACATGTCGCCGCGATGGACATGAATGGTCTGGCCTTGGAGCACGCCGAATTGCGTCGTGCCGGCATGGGTGAATCGAATCCATTTTTGTTGCATGGGGTGTCTCCTCCGGCCGATATCGGTTCAGAAGCCGATTTCAGCAGCGCGGCCGACCGGGCGGCAACGGGCCTGCAGGCGCTGCGTGCCGCTATTGGCGTGGCGCGCCTTGGTGGTTTCGATTGCGTTGACGAGGAAATCGACGTCGTAGGCGGTCAGCAAATGCGGCTGATGGGTTTGCACATAACGGCGGATCCGCTCCTTCTCGCAGGCGGTGGATTGCAGTTCACGATAGGTCTCCGAATCCCAATGCCATCGCAGCCCCAGTTCGTAGAACGCAGCGTTGTAGGCGTTGCGTTCGGCATAGTGCGGATCGGGGGTGAAATAGCGGGAGATCGTGGCTGCAAACATGGTCTTCTCCTGGTGCTTGAGAGGGTCATTCGGGCGTTTTTGCCGAAGCGTCAAACGTGGATTGACTTTAGAAGCGGCCATCGATAAAGGATAGTTAAAGTATTTTCGTCAAACCATTACCTGGAGGTTATGGATGAACCCGGCGGCCCGGCGATGGGCAGGCGCCGGCTTCAGCGCTGGCCTCACTGTCCGGGTTTGTCGCGAAGACGCAGATGACCTCGGTCAAGATTTCGAAATCGAGCGGCAAGACCGTTCGCGAAGCGGTTGACAGGCGGCGCGGCCGGCCCGTACAGTCCGCTCCGCTCCGGGGTGCACTGACGTGCTGAGATGGATGATCCGAACCCGCGAACTTGAACCGGTTAGTACCGGCGGAAGAAGAGCTGACAGGCCCAGGCGGTGGTCCCTTTGCAAGGGCCGATGCCGCGGCCAGCCCTCCGGAGCACCCTCTGTCACACAAGGAGCTCCGATGAACGCACCCGACAAGCTGGCCCTGGATCTCGACGCCTCCCTGGCGCTGACCCGCGAGCCTTTCCCCGCTTCGCAGAAGCGCTACCTCGCCGGTTCGCGCGACGATCTGCGGGTGCCGGTGCGCGAGGTCAGCCTGAGCAACGGCGAGACTGTCTCGCTCTACGACACTTCCGGGCCTTACAGCGACCCCGCTGCGGCGATCGACGTGCGCCGCGGCCTGGCCGACGTGCGCGGCGCATGGATCGAGGCCCGCGGCGATACCGAGCGATATGAAGGCCGCTTGCGCGAGGCGCTCGACGACGGCGTGAAACACGAGGCCCGCGAAGCCGAACGCGTCGCCGCGCTGCGCGCCCAGGCCGCCGCGCTGCAGCGCCAGCCGCGCCGCGCCAGGGCGGGCGCCAACGTCACGCAGATGCACTACGCACGGCGCGGCATCGTCACGCCGGAGATGGAGTTCGTCGCGCTGCGCGAGAACGGCAGGCGCGAATGGATGCACGAATACCTCGCCGATGCCGGCCGCGAGCAGCGGCTGCGCGGCGATGCTCGCGGCGCCAGCATCCCGGCCATCATCACGCCCGAGTTCGTGCGCGACGAAGTGGCCCGCGGCCGCGCGATCATCCCTGCGAACATCAACCACCCCGAGATCGAGCCGATGGCGATCGGCCGCAACTTCCTCGTGAAGATCAACGCCAACATCGGCAACTCGGCAGTGACCTCGAGCATCGAGGAAGAGGTCGAGAAGCTGGTGTGGGCGATCCGCTGGGGCGCGGACAACGTGATGGATCTTTCCACCGGCAAGAACATCCACACCACGCGCGACTGGATCGTGCGCAACTCGCCGGTGCCGATCGGCACGGTGCCGATCTACCAGGCGCTGGAGAAGGTCGGCGGCGTGGCCGAGGACCTGAGCTGGGCGATCTATCGCGACACCTTGATCGAGCAGGCGGAGCAGGGCGTCGACTACTTCACCATCCATGCCGGCGTGCGTCTGCCCTTCATCCACCTGACCGCGAACCGCCGCACCGGCATCGTCTCGCGCGGCGGATCGATCATGGCCAAGTGGTGCATCTCGCACCACACCGAAAGCTTCCTGTACACGCACTTCGAAGAGATCTGCGAGATCATGAAAGCCTACGACGTGAGCTTCTCGCTCGGCGACGGCCTGCGCCCCGGCTCGGGCGCCGATGCAAACGACGAAGCGCAGTTCGCCGAACTGCGCACCTTGGGCGAGCTGACGCAGCTCGCCTGGAAGCACGACGTGCAGACCATGATCGAGGGCCCGGGCCACGTGCCGATGCACATGATCCAGGCCAACATGGAGGAGCAGCTGAAGCACTGCCACGAGGCGCCCTTCTACACGCTCGGGCCGCTGACGATCGACATCGCGCCGGGCTACGACCACATCGCGAGCGCGATCGGCGCCGCGATGATCGGCTGGATGGGCACCGCGATGCTCTGCTACGTGACGCCGAAGGAGCATCTCGGCCTGCCCGACCGCGACGACGTGAAGCAGGGGATCATCGCCTACAAGATCGCGGCGCATGCGGCCAACGTCGCGAAGGGCCACCCGGGCGCACGGGCGCGCGACGATGCGCTCTCGAAGGCACGCTTCGAATTCCGCTGGACCGACCAGTTCAACCTCGGCCTGGATCCGGACACCGCACGCGACTTCCACGACGAGACCCTGCCGAAGGACGCGAGCAAGGTGGCGCACTTCTGCTCGATGTGCGGCCCCAAGTTCTGCTCGATGAAGATCACGCAGGAAGTGCGCGAGTTCGCCGCGAAGCAGGGCGTGGCCGAGAGCGAGGCGGTGGCGCTCGGCATGGCCGAGAAGTCGGCGCAGTTCAAGGCCGGCGGCGGCGAGATCTACATCCCGATCGCCTCCCGGAGCTGAGCCGTGGCCGGGCTGTGGATCGGCATCGCCGGGGCCGGGCTGCTCGGCCGACTGCTCGCGTGGCGGCTGGCGCGCGAGGGCCATCGGGTGGACGTGTTCGACGCGAGCGCGGCCCACGCGCCGCAGGCCGCAGGCTTCAGCGCGGCCGGCATGCTGAGCCCGCTGGCGGAGCGGGACAACGCCGGGCCGGAAGTGGCCGCGCTCGGCTGGCGCTCGATCGCGCTGTGGCGCGAGTGGGTGGCGCAGTTGCCGGCGACGCCTTGCTTCGCGCAGCGCGGCAGTTTGCTGCTGGCGCACCGCAGCGATCTCGGCGCGGCCCAGCGGGTGCTGGCGCGCCTGACCGACGGCCGCGAAAGCGCCAAGCCCGAAGCCTTGAGCCCCGCGCGGCTTGCCGAACTGGAGCCGGCCGTGCAAGGCCCGAGCCATGCCTGGCTGCTGCCGGGCGAAGCGCACATCGACCCGGTCGCGACACTCGATGCGCTGCACGCCGATGGCGGCACCACGCGCTGGCACTGGGCGCGGCCGGTGGCCGACGTGCGGCCGCGCCTGCTGGCCTTCGCCGACGGCAGCGAGCGCCGCTTCGATGCGGTGTTCGACGTGCGCGGGGTCGGCGGCCGCCCGGCGCTGCCGGTGCGCGGCGTGCGCGGCGAAACCGTGTGGCTGCATGCGCCGGGGCACGGGCTGACGCGGCCGCTGCGGCTGCTGCATCCGCGTCATCGTGTCTACCTCGTGCCGCGGCCCGGAGACATCGTCTTCATCGGCGCGAGCGAGATCGAGAGCGAAGACCGCTCGCCGGTCTCGCTGCGCAGCGCGGTCGAGCTGATGGCCGCGGCGCACAGCGTGATGCCGGCGCTGGCCGAGGCCCGCATCCTGAAGCTCGACAGCAACCTGCGCCCTGCCCTGCCGGACAACGCGCCGCGCATTGAGCACCGGCCCGGCCTCGTGCGCATCAACGGCCTATTCCGACACGGCTGGCTGCTGGCGCCGGCGCTGGTCGAGGATGCGCTGGCCGCCTGCGGGCTGACGCGTGCGGCGGAGGTCGTGGCATGAACGGGGATGAGCCCACGATCGAGATCCGCCTCGAAGGCCGGCCGCACCACATCGCGAGCGGCACGACGCTGGCCGCGCTGGTCGCCGCGCTCGGCCATGGCGCCACCGCGGTCACCACGGCGGTGAACGAAGACTTCGTGCCGCGCCCCTCGCGGGAGGGCCGCGTGCTGCAGGCCGGCGATGCGGTGTTCCTGTTCCAGCCCATCGTCGGCGGCTGACTCCGAATGAGAAAACCATGAACCCACATCATCTCGACACCTTCGACGACGACGATGCCTGGCAGGTCGCCGGCACCGTGCTGCGCAGCCGCTTCCTGCTCGGCACCGCCGGCTACCCTTCGCCACAATCCTTGCGCGACGCGATCGTCGCCGCGCGCACGCAGGTGGTCACGGTGGGCCTGAAGCGCCAGCTTGCCGCCGCCGGCGACAACGGCTTCATCGCCATGATCCGCGAGGCCTTGCGCGAGACCGGCGCGCGGCTGCTGCCGAACACCGCCGGCTGCCGCAGCGCGCGCGAAGCGATCCAGCTCGCCCACATGGCGCGCGAGCTGTACGACACGCCGTGGATCAAGCTCGAAGTCGTCGGCGACGAGTACACGCTGCAGCCCGATCCGTACGAGCTGGTCACTGCCGCGGCGCAACTGGTGCGCGATGGCTTCACCGTCTTTCCGTATTGCACCGACGACCTGGTCAGCTGCCGGCGCCTGCTCGATGCCGGCTGCCCGCTGCTGATGCCCTGGGGCGCGCCGATCGGCTCCGGCCAGGGCTTGCTCAATCCCTTCGCGCTGCGCACCTTGCGCGAGCGCCTGCCCGATGCGACGCTGATCATCGATGCCGGCATCGGCGCGCCTTCGCATGCGGCGCGAGCGATGGAGCTGGGTTTCGACGCGGTGCTGCTGAACTCCGCGGTGGCCCAGGCGCGCGAGCCGGTGACGATGGCCCGGGCGTTCCGCCTCGCGATCGACGCGGGCCGCGCGGCCTGGCGCGGCGGCGTGATGGCACCGCAGGACTGCGCCGTCGCCAGCACGCCGGTGACCGGCCAGCCCTTCCTGATCGGCGAGGCCGCGGCATGAGGATCGTCTGGAGCATCGCGGGGACCGACAGCGGCGGCGGCGCCGGGCTGAGCGCGGATCAGCGCGCGGCCGACGCCTTCGGCGTGCACCTGTGCCCGGTCGTCGCGGCAGTGACGGCCCAGCATTCGCGCGCGGTGCGGCATGTCGAGGCGATGCCGGTCGAGCTGCTCGATGCACAACTGCAGGCGCTGGCCGAAGACATGCCGCCGCGTGTGATCAAGACCGGATTGCTGGCCGGCCCGGCGCAGCTCGCCTGCGTCGCGCGCTGGGTCGACCGGCTGCGGCGCGAGCGCGACGTGGCGCTGGTCGTAGACCCGGTGCTGGGCTCGAGCACCGGCGCGAGCTTTGCCGACGAGACGATGCTGCTGGCCTATCGCGACGAGCTGCTGCCGCGCGCGACCGCGATCACGCCGAACCTGCGCGAGGCCCGGCGGCTCGTCGCCGGCGCGGGGACGGACGACGGCGCACCCGCACTCGCTCGCGGCTTGCAGCGGCTCGGCCCTGCGACCGTCTGCATCACCGGCGGCGATGAGCCATCGCCCGACGGCCGGGTGCGCGACTGGCTCGCCAGCCCTCGCGCCAGCGGCTGGCTTGCCGCGCCGCGCATCGCGACCGAGCACACGCACGGCACCGGGTGCACGTTCGCGACGAGTAAGGCAGCCGCGCTGGCGCTGGGCTTCCCGGCCGAGGACGCCGCCGTGCTCGCGAAGATGGCCACGGCCGGCGCGCTGCGCCGCAGCTATGCGGCCGGCAGCGGCGCCGGCCCGGTTCGCGCGGACGCCGGCTTCATCACGGAACCGCAGCTCCTGCCGACTTTGTCGTGGGACGAAACGCTCGATGAAGCGCGACGCGCGGGCAGGCGCACCGCGGCGCCGCTCGGCCTCTATGCGATCGTCGACAGCGCCGAGCGCATCGAGCAAGTGCTGGCCGCCGGCATCCGGACGCTGCAGCTGCGCATCAAGACGCCCGCGACCCCGGATGCCGCCTGGCAGGCCCGATTGCAGGAGCAGATCCGGCGCAGCATCCAAGCCTGCCGCTCAGCGGGCGCGACACTCTTCATCAACGATCACTGGGCCCTCGCGATCGAGCTCGGCGCCGATGGCGTTCACCTCGGCCAGGAAGACCTGGCGGCCCTCGGCCCCCGCGGACGCGCCGCGCTGCAATCCAGCGGCCTGGCGCTCGGCATCAGCTCGCACAGCCTCTGGGAGCTGGCACGCGCACGCAGCCTGGCGCCGCGCTACATCGCCTGCGGCCCGGTCTGGCCGACCTTGACCAAGGCCATGCCCTGGCAGGCGCAAGGCCTGGACAACCTCGGCTGGTGGTGCGCGATGGCCGGCGCGCCGGTGGTCGCGATCGGCGGCATCCTGTCGCCCGGGCAGGTCGGGCAGGCGGCACAGTGCGGCGCCGACGGGGTGTGCCTGGTGCGCGTGCTGGGGGACGATCCGGCGTCGACCGTGCCCGGCTTGCACGATGCATGGCAGCGTGGCCGCGCATCGCCGGTCCCGCCGGCGGGATGGCCGCATCCGAGTCTGTCCGAGGCTGACTGAGACGGAAGCCAACGGCGATACGGTTAGCATCAGGCCGCGTGTGGCGCAGCTCGCGCCGCGACAGGTTCAGGAGTTCCCCCAGCGATGCTGACGCCCGATGAAGTTCGCGCCGTGCCGTTGTTCGCGAGTCTGTCCGACGCGGATGTCGACCGGCTGGTGCGCACCTCCGCCGACATCCGGCTGCGCCCCGGCGAGTACGCCGTGCACGAGGGCGGCGAGCGGGCGCTCTACGCCGTGCTGTCGGGCAAGTTCGAGGTCGTCAAGCATTTCGACGGGGTCGAACGAACGCTCGGCTGGCGGCTGCCTGGCACCATCTTCGGCGAGGTGCCGCTGGCCTTCGCCACGCCGTTTCCCGGCGCCTATCGCGCCGCCGAGCCGTCGCGCGTGATGCGCGTGGAGCCGCATCACTACTTCGCCATCGCCTCGTCGGCGCCGCAGGTGGCCGAGCGCATGGGCGCGCTGGCGCGCGAGCGCATCGGCGGCTTGCAGAGCATCGCGATGCAGCCGCCGAAGGCGCAGATCACGGTCTTCGGCGAGCGCTGGGACCCGGCCTGCGGCGAAGTGCGCCGCTTCCTCTCGCGCAACCAGATCGTCCACGACTGGCTGTCGCCGGAGACGCCGGACCTGACGCGATCATGGGCCGGCGCGATACCACAGGCCCTGGAATGCCCGGTGGTGCGCCTGCCCGACGGCACCCAGCTGCAGCGGCCGACGATGCGCGAACTCGCCCTCGGCCTGGGCCTGCAGACACACCCGCAGCAGGCCGAGTACGACACCCTGATCATCGGCGGCGGGCCGGCAGGGCTGGCGGCGGCGGTGTACGGTGCCAGCGAAGGACTGCGCACGCTGGTCATCGAGCGCGAGGCGCCGGGCGGCCAGGCCGGCGCCTCCTCGCGCATCGAGAACTATCTGGGCTTTCCGAACGGCGTGTCGGGCGACGAACTGAGCAGCCGCGCGCTGAACCAGGCGCGCCGGCTGGGCGCGGAGATCGTCGTCACGCGGCGTGTCGAAGGCATGGACCCCGCCACGCGCGAGATCCGGCTCGACGGCGGCGAGCACGTGCGCGCGCACAGCGTGATCCTGGCGACCGGGGTGTCGTGGCGGCGCCTGGTCATCGACGGATTCGACCGCCTGATCGGCAAGGGCATCTACTACGGCGCCGCGCGCAGCGAATCGGCCTCCACGCACGGGCAGGACGTCTATCTCATCGGCGCCGGCAACTCCGCCGGCCAGGCGGCGCTGCACTTTGCCAACCATGCGCGCCAGGTGACGCTGCTGGTGCGCGGCGACTCGCTCGAGAAGAGCATGTCGCGTTATCTGATCGAGCAGATCGCCGGCAAGTCCAACATCGCCGTCCGGCTGCATTGCGAGGTGCAAGCCGCGCATGGCGAGGCGCACCTGGAGGCGATCGAGATTGCCGATCGCCGGCAGCAGAGCGTGACGCGCCACGAATGCGGCGGCCTGTTCGTGTTCATCGGCGCCGACGCCGACACCGGCTGGCTGCCGGAGCAGGTGGCGCGCGACAAGAACGGCTACGTGCTGACCGGCGACGACGTGCTCAAGGCCGGCCGGTGGTCCCACACGCGCGACCCCTTCCTGCTCGAATCCAGCCTGCCGGGCGTGTTCGCCTGCGGCGACGTGCGGCTCAGCCCGATCAAGCGCGTGGCCGCGGCCGTGGGCGAGGGCAGCATGGCGATCGCCTTCGTGCACCAGTACCTGGCGCGCGAGGGTCTCATCGCCCGGCGCTGATGGCAGGAGAACAACCGTGAAGACCCATGACATCGAGGTGCAGCGCATCAAGTCGGCCAGGCACGACAAAGGCCTGATCGAGTTCGGCTGCGACGTGCTGGTGCTGCCTCGCCCGCTGCGCGATGACCAGCCGGCCGCCAGTTGCCTGCGCATGCCCGTCGAGCACGCGCGCACCTTGCTGATTCTGCTCAAGCAGCAGCTTGCCGAGCTCGACAAGTTGCAGCCGCGCAGCCGGCGTTCCGGGCGGGCCTGAGCCAGCGGGCCGGTCTGTCCGTCTCCACTACACGGCGCATCGGGCTCAGAGCGCCCGGTCGCTCGCCGGCTCACCGTCGTGGGGCGTGATTCTTGCGGGGGTTCGATTCCCATTCGAATGCGGAGACCCTCGTGAGCACCGTGGAAATCAGCAATGCGCCGGCCCCTGTTCTGCACCATCATGAAGAAGACCGCACCGGTTTGAGCAAGACCGCTCTGAAGCGGGCATTCCTCGACAACCTGTTCTACGTCCAGGGCAAGTTTCCGGCGCTGGCGAGCCGGACCGACTACCACCTCGCGCTCGCCCATGTGGTGCGCGACCGCATGCTGCAGCGCTGGATCAGCACCGCGGCGGCTTACACGCGGCAGGGCGCGCGCACCGTGGCCTACCTCTCGGCCGAGTTCCTGATGGGGCCGCATCTCGGCAACAACCTGATCAATCTCGAGATCATGCCGGTGGTCCGGCAGGCGATGGCCGAGCTCGGGCTGGACCTGGACGAGATGCTCGCCGCCGAGATCGAACCCGGCCTCGGCAACGGCGGCCTCGGCCGGCTGGCCGCCTGCTACATCGACTCGATGGCGACGCTCGGCCTTCCGGCGCTCGGCTACGGCATCCGCTACGAGCACGGCATCTTCCAGCAGGAGCTGCAGGACGGCTGGCAGGTCGAAAAAACCGACCGCTGGCTGCGCTACGGCAACCCCTGGGAGCTGATGCGCCCGGAGTGGACGGTCGAGATCCAGCTCGGCGGCCACACCGAGCGCTACGTCGACACCGGCGCACGCGAGCGTGTGCGCTGGGTGCCGGACCGGGTGGTCAACGGCATCCCGTACGACACGCCGATCCTCGGCTACAGCACCAACACCGCCAACACGCTGCGGCTGTGGCGTGCCGAGGCGCCGGAAGCCTTCGACCTCGAGCGCTTCAACCACGGCGACTACTTCGGCGCGGTCAACCGCAAGACGGTCTCGGAAAACATCACCAAGATCCTCTATCCGAACGACGAGACGATCCAGGGCAAGCAGCTGCGGCTGGAGCAGCAGTATTTCTTCGTCTCCTGCTCGCTGCAGGACATGATGCGCATCATGCGCGTGCAGCAGCTGCCGCTGAAGAGCTTCCACGAGAAGTTCGCGATCCAGCTCAACGACACGCACCCGGCGATCGCGGTGGCCGAGCTGATGCGGTTGCTCGTCGACGAGCAGCAGCTCGAATGGGCCGAGGCCTGGGACATCACGCGCAAGACCTTCGGCTACACCAACCACACGCTGCTGCCGGAGGCGCTGGAGCGCTGGCCGCTGCCGCTGTTCCAGCGCGTGCTGCCGCGCCACCTGGAGATCATCTTCGAGATCAACGCCGGCTTCCTGCAGGAGGTGCGCGGCCGCTTCCCGGGCGATGACGCGCTGCTGGGGCGGCTGTCGCTGATCGACGAGAACGGCGAGCGCTATGTGCGCATGGCGCATCTGGCCTGCGTCGGCAGCCACACCATCAACGGCGTGGCCGCGCTCCACTCCGAATTGCTCGAACGCGACGTGCTGCGCGACTTCCATGCGCTGTGGCCGAAGAAGTTCGCCAACGTGACCAACGGGGTCACGCCAAGGCGCTTCGTCGCTTTGAGCAACCCGCGCCTGACCGGGTTGATCAACGAAGCGATCGGCGACGGCTGGCTGAAGGATCTCGAGCAATTGCAGCGGCTGGAGCCGCTGGCCGAGGACGCCGCGTTCCGCGCAAAGTGGCGCGAGATCAAGCGCGACAACAAGCGGGTGCTGGCGGCGCGGATGCTGCGCGCCACCGGCATCAGCGCCGACCCGGATTCGATCTTCGACATCCAGGTCAAGCGCATCCACGAGTACAAGCGCCAGCACCTGTGCATGCTGCAGGTGATCGACCTGTACCAGCGCCTGCGTGCCGACCCGACGCTGCAGATCGCGCCGCGCACCTTCGTCTTCGGCGGCAAGGCGGCGCCAGGCTATCGCGCGGCCAAGCTGATCATCAAGCTGATCACCTCGGTCGCGTCAGTGGTCAACAACGACCCGGCGGTGCGCGGGCTGCTGAAGGTGATCTTCCTGCCCAACTTCAACGTCAGCGCGGGGCACGACGTCTATCCGGCCGCCGAGGTCTCGGAGCAGATCTCGACCGCGGGCAAGGAGGCCTCGGGCACCGGCAACATGAAGTTCACGATGAACGGGGCGCTGACCATCGGCACGCTGGACGGCGCGAACGTCGAGATCCGCGAACAGGTCGGGGCGGAGAACTTCTTCCTGTTCGGCATGACGGTCGAGCAGGTCGAGGCGCTGTGGGCGGCCGGCTACCGGCCGGGCGAATGGCTCCAGCGCAATCCGCGGCTGCGCGGCGTGCTGGAGCTGATCGGCAGCGGCCACTTCAGCCGCGGCGACCCGAACGTCTTCAGGCCGCTGCTGGACGGGCTGATCCACCACGACCCCTACATGCTGCTGCCTGACTTCGAGTCCTATGTCGAGTGCCAGCAGCGTGTCGACGAGGCCTACCGCGATACCGAACGCTGGACCCGGATGTCGATCCTCAACACGGCCCGCTCCGGCATGTTCTCGTCGGACCGCTCGATCGGCGAATACGCGGAGCGCATCTGGAAAGTGAAGCCGGTGTCGGTGAAACTGCTGACGAGCGAGGACGTGGAGGGCGACGTTCTGCAATAGGCAAGGGGCGCTCGCCGTTTCAGCTGCACGACCGCAGATTGCAGACGTAATCCCAGCCTGCGCGACGACATACCCGATCAATCTCCGCGAATCAAAGTGCTGTGACGCGCCCACCGGGTGCCGCCACCCCACCAGTCATTCAAGGAGTCTTCGTCATGATGAATCGTCGAGTGTTCGCAGGATCGATCGCCGCGCTGTCGGCCACCGCGCTGCTGACCGAAATCGCCGGCGCGCATACCGCCACGCCCGTGCGCAACGTCGTGCTCGTGCACGGCCTGTTCGCCGACGGGTCGTGCTGGGGCAAGGTCATCCCGATCCTGCAGCGGGCCGGACTCAACGTGACCGCGGTCCAGAACCCGCTGACATCCTTCCAGGACGACGTCGACGCGACCCGCCGCGTGCTCGCGCTGCAGGACGGGCCGACCGTCCTCGTCGCGCATTCCTATGGCGGCATGGTGATCAGCGAGGCGGGGGTCGATCCGAAGGTCTCCGCGCTCGTCTACATCGCAGCCCGCGCGCCGGATGCCGGCGAGGACTACGGCGCGCTCGCACGGCGCTTTCCCACGCCGCCGGCATCGGCAGGCATCACCTGGACACCCGACGGCTTCGGGCAACTGACCGAGCAGGCGTTCCTCCACGACTTCGCCGGCGATCTGGACCCTGCCGAAGCCCGCGCCTACTACGCCGTGCAGGGCCGGGTGGCGAAGGCCACGCCGGCGGCGAAGACCACGGTTGCCGCGTGGCGCAGCAAGCCGACCTGGTATGCGGTCTCGACGCAGGACCGGACGATCAATTCCGACCTGGAGCGTTTCATGGCCAAGCGCATGGGGGCCAACACCATCGAGCTGCAGGCCAGCCACGTCTCGCTGCTGTCTCGCCCGAAGGAAGTCGCCGGCCTCATCCTCGACGCGACCGTCGGCGGCCGGCAATGAGCGCCGGCGGCGGCAGCTGACATGGGCGTCGGACGCGGATGAAGTCGTCCAGCCGGCGCGCGAATCGCTTCGTCGTGCTCGGTTGACCAACGTCGGGCCGCCTATATGCTGCTCGACCACACGTCACCCACAGCCCCGAGCAATGACCGAGAACCAGACACCCATCCCGCTGCCGCCCGACCCGCAGGCCGTCGCCACGACGGTATCGCGAAGCGCGATCTTCATCGTCGCCACGATCGCCCCCGACGCCGACAGCCACGCGGCCGTTCGCACCTGGTGCGCAGACGTCGCCACACTGGCACGCGCCGTGGGCACGCGATTTCCTTCCGGCGGCCTGTCCTGCGTTTGCGGCTTCGGCTCCAACGCCTGGGATGCGCTCTTCGGCGCGCCCCGCCCCGCCGCGCTGCACCCGTTCCGCGAATTCGGCTCCGGCGACCGGGTCGCGGTATCGACGCCGGGCGACATCCTGCTGCACATCCGCGCCGAGCAGATGGACCTGTGCTTCGAGCTCGCGACCCTGCTGATGGGCCGGCTGGGCAGCGCGGTCACGACGGTCGACGAAGTGCACGGCTTTCGCTATTTCGATCAGCGCAGCATGGTCGGCTTCGTCGACGGCAGCGAGAACCCGACCGGCGCCGAGGCCGTCGCCTTCACCGTGATCGGCGACGAAGACGCGGCGTTTGCCGGCGGCAGTTACGTGATCGTGCAGAAGTATCTGCACGACATGGCGGGCTGGAATGCGTTGCCGGTCGAAGCGCAGGAAGGCATCATCGGACGCAACAAGTTCAGCAACGTCGAACTCGACGAATCCATGAAACCGGCCTCCGCGCACAACGCGCTGACGACGCTCGAAGAGAACGGCCGGGAGGTCAAGATCCTGCGCGACAACATGCCGTTCGGCCGGCCCGGCTCCGGCGAATTCGGCACGTACTTCATCGCCTACGCCCGCTCGCCGGCGCCGATCGAGCAGATGATGGAGAACATGTTCGTCGGCCGGCCGCCCGGCAACTACGACCGGCTGCTCGACTTCAGCCGCGCCGTGACCGGCGGCCTGTTCTTCGTGCCGTCCGAAGCACGGCTCGAAGCGCTCGCGGAGCAGCGCCCGAGTGCCTGAAATCAGCTGATCACCCGCTCCTCGCGCAGCGCCGCGATCTCCGACTGGCTGTAGCCCAGCTGCCCCAGCACTTCCTCGGTGTGTTCGCCGAGCAGCGGCGAGCGGGTCACTTCGGTCGGGCTGTCCGACAGCTTGATCGGATTGCCGACCGTCAGGTACTTGCCGCGCACCGGGTGGTCGACCTCGACGATCGTGCCGGTCGCGCGCAGCGCCGGCTCCTCGGCGATTTCCTTCATCGACAGGATCGGGCCGCAGGGAATGTCGTACTTGTTCAGGATGTCCATCGCCTCGAACTTGGTCTTGGTCATGGTCCATTGTTCGATGCGCGCGAAGATCGGCTTCAGGTGCAGCAGGCGCGCGCCGGGCGTGGCATAGGCCTCGTCGGTGATCCAGCCTTCTTCGCCGATCACCTTGCACACCGCGGGCCACACCGCGCCCTGCGTGATGAAATAGATGTAGGCGTTCGGGTCGGTCTCCCAGCCCTTGCACTTCAGGATCGAACCGGGCTGGCCGCCGCCGGAGGCATTGCCGGCGCGCGGCACCGCTTCGCCGAAATGGCTGTCCGGGTACTGCGGGTACTCCTTCATCACGCCGGTGCGCTCCAGGCGCTGCTGGTCGCGCAGCTTGACGCGGCACAGGTTCAGCACCGCGTCCTGCATCGGCGCCAAGACCTTCTGGCCGCGGCCGGTGCTCTTGCGCTGGTACAGCGCCGCGACGATGCCCAGCGCCAGGTGCAGGCCGGTGCCGCTGTCGCCGATCTGCGCGCCGGTGACCATCGGCGGGCCGTCGTCGAAGCCGGTGGTCGAGGCCGATCCGCCGGCGCACTGGGCGACGTTCTCATAGACCTTGCAGTCCTCGTACGGGCCCGGGCCGAAGCCCTTGACCGACGCGACGATCATCGCCGGGTTCAGCTCGTTGATGCGCTCCCAGGTGAAGCCCATGCGGTCGAGCGCGCCGGGCGCGAAGTTCTCGACCAGCACGTCGCAGGTCTTGATCAGCGTCTCCAGCACCGCCTTGCCCTTCGGCTTCTTGGTGTCGAGCGTGATCGAGCGCTTGTTGTGGTTGAGCATCGTGAAGTAGAGGCTGTCGGCATCGGGGATGTCGCGCAGCTGCCCGCGTGTCGCATCGCCCTCGCCGGCGCGCTCGACCTTGATCACGTCGGCGCCGAGCCAGGCCAGCAGCTGGGTGCAGGTCGGGCCCGACTGCACGTGGGTGAAATCCAGGATGCGCACGCCGTCCAGTGCCTTGCTCATTCGATGTCTCCTGTCTCGTCTTGTTTTCGTCTCAGGTGCCGGCAGCGGCGCCGGCAGCGCTCAGCTGCGCCTCGAGTTCCGCGACGCGCTTCTTCAGGTTGCGCTCCTCGGCGAAGCGCGCGGTTTCGTCGCGGATCACCGCGACGATCGCACTGACCTTGTTGTCGGGCGAGAACAGCATTGCCACGGTGAACGCGATCGACATCGACCGTCCGTCCTTGTGCACCGCGGGCACGCGCAAAACATCGGTGCCATAGCGCGTCTGGCCGGTGGCCATGGTCTTGTCGTAGCCCTCCCAGTGGCGCTTGCGCAGGCGCTCCGGAATGATCAGGTCGAGGGATTTTCCGAGGGCTTCTTCCTCGGTGTAGCCGAACATGCGCTGCGACGCCGGGTTCCACAACGTGATGGCGCCGCCGGCATCGCAGGCCATCACCGCGTCGCCGACGGCTTCGACCAGCTGGGCCATGTCGAGTGCTGATTTCAAGGGCTCACTCCGGTTGTACGAGGGGCGCCCGGCACAGGCGCCCCGGACAGCTTAGACCACCTTCGCGGCGTGCATCGCGGCGATCTTCTCCTGGCTGTAGCCCAGCTCGGCCAGCACCTCGTCGGTGTGTTCGCCGAGCAGCGGCGAGCCGGTGATCTCGGGCTTCAGGTCCGAGAACTTGATCGGGCTGCCGACCGTCCAGTAGCTGCCGCGCTCCTTGTGCGGCACTTCGACGATCGAGCCGCTGGCGCGCAGCGATTCGTCGTGCAGCAGTTCCTTCATCGTCAGCACCGGGGCGCAGGGGATGTCGAACTTGCGCAGGATGTCGACCGCTTCGAACTTGGTCTTGTCGGCCAGCCATTCTTCGATCGTCGCGAAGATCTCGGTGATGTGCGGCTGGCGCGCCTTCGGCGTCGTATAGGCCGGGTCGGTCTTCCATTCCGGCTTGCCGATCGCATCGCAGATCGGCGCCCAGGCGTGGCCTTGCACCGTGAAGTAGATGTAGGCGTTCGGGTCCGTCCTCCAGCCCTTGCACTTCAAGACCCAGCCCGGCTGGCCGCCGCCGCCGGCATTGCCGCCGCGCGGCACCACGTCGCTGAACGTGCCGTGCGGATACTGCGGGTACTCCTCGAGATAGCCGAGCTTGTCGAGGCGCAGCTGGTCGCGCATCTTCACGCGGCACAGGTTCAGCACCGCGTCCTGCATCGAGCACGCGACCTTCTGGCCCTTGCCGGTCTGCTGGCGGCCGATGATCGCGGTCAGGATGCCGATCGCCAGGTGCATGCCGGTGTTGGAGTCGCCCAGCGCTGCGGCGCTGACGGTCGGCGGGCCGTCCCAGAAGCCGGTGGTCGACGCGGCGCCGCCGGCGCACTGCGCGACGTTTTCGTAGACTTTCAGGTCCTGGTAGTGGTGGCCGTCGCTGAAGCCCTTGACCGAGGCGTGGATCATCTTCGGGTTCAGTTCCTGGATGCGCTCCCAGGTGAAGCCCATGCGGTCCAGCGCGCCGGGGCCGAAGTTCTCGACCAGCACGTCGGAGCCCTTGATCAGCTTCTCCAGCACTTCCTTGCCTTCGGCCGTCTTGGTGTCCAGGGTCAGCGAACGCTTGTTGCTGTTGAGCATCGTGAAATACAGCGCGTCGACGTCGGGGATGTCGCGCAGCTGGGTGCGCGTCACGTCACCGGCGCCCGGGCGCTCGAGCTTGATCACGTCGGCACCGAACCAGGCCAGCATCTGCGTGCAGGCCGGCCCGGCCTGCACATGCGTGAAGTCGATGATCTTGATGCCGTTGAGCGGTTTGGTCATTCTTCAATCTCCTAGGAAAAGGCCAGATGAGGCCAATGGGGTTGCTGACAGCGTCGCCGCGTTCACTTCTTCATCGCCGCGCTTTGGGGGTTCAGGCTCGTGATGCGGCCGCTTTCGGTGCCGGCGGTTTCGTCGATCACGGCGTTGATCAGGGTCGGCTTGCCCGAGGCGACGGCTTCCTTCAGGGCCTTGTCCAGTTCGTCCGCGGTGGTGGCATTGACGCCGACGCCGCCGAAGGCTTCCATCAGCTTGTCGTAGCGCGCGCCCTTGACGAACACGGTCGGCGCCACGTCGGCGGTGCCGCTGCTGTTCACGTCGGTGCCGCGATAGACGCCGTTGTTGTTGAAGACGACGATGCAGACCGGCAGGTTGTAGCGGCAGATCGTCTCGACTTCCATGCCGCTGAAGCCGAAGGCGCTGTCGCCTTCGATCGCGATCACCGGCTTGCCCGTGACCACCGCGGCAGCGACGGCATAGCCCATGCCGATGCCCATGATTCCCCAGGTGCCGACGTCGAGGCGCTTGCGCGGCTCGTACATGTCGACGATTGAACGCGCGAAGTCCAGCGTGTTCGCGCCTTCGTTGACGACGATCGCATCCGGCCGCGCCTTCACCTGGTCGCGGATCACGCTCAGCGCGCTATGGAAGTTCATCGGCGACGGGCGCAGCGCCAGGGTCGCGGCCATCTTCGACAGGTTCTTGTCCTTGCGCTCGGCGATCGCGCCGACCCAGTCGCTCGGCGGCTTGGCCCAGCCGGCGTCGACACCCGCCAGCAGCGCCGCGACGCAGGAGCCGATGTCGCCGATCACCGGCGCGGCGATTGCGACGTTGCTGTCGACCTCGGTCGGCGCGATGTCGATCTGGATGAACTGCTTCGGCTTGCCCCAGGTCTTGCCCTTGCCGTGCGACAGCAGCCAGTTCAGGCGCGCGCCGACGAGCATCACGACGTCGGCTTCCTGCAGCACGTAGGAGCGCGCGGCCGAGGCGGACTGCGGATGCGTGTCGGGCAGCAGGCCCTTGGCCATCGACATCGGCAGGTACGGGATGCCGGTCCTCTCGACCAGCGCGCGGATGTCGGCATCGGCCCGCGCATACGAAGCGCCCTTGCCGAGCAGGATCAGCGGCTTCTTCGCGCCCTTCAGCAGATCGAGCGCGCGCTTGATCGAATCGGGCGCCGGGATCTGGCGCGGCGCCGGGTCGACCACCTTGATCAGCGACTTCCTGCCGGCCGCGGCATCCATCGTCTGCGCGAACAGCTTGGCCGGCAGATCGAGGTAGACGCCGCCCGGGCGGCCGGAGAGCGCCGAGCGAATCGCCCGCGCGACGCCGACCCCGATGTCCTCGGCATGCAGCACCCGGAAGGCCGCCTTGCACAGCGGCTTGGCGATCGCCAGCTGGTCCATCTCTTCGTAGTCGCCCTGCTGCAGGTCGACGATCTCGCGCTCGGAAGAGCCGCTGATCAGGATCATCGGGAAGCAGTTGGTGGTCGCGTTGGCGAGCGCGGTCAGGCCGTTCAGGAAGCCGGGCGCCGAGACCGTCAGGCAGATGCCGGGCTTTTGCGTCAGGTAGCCGGCAGCGGCGGCGGCGTTGCCCGCGTTCTGCTCGTGGCGGAACGAGATCACGCGCATGCCCTCGGCTTGCGCCATGCGCGTCAGGTCGGTGATCGGGATGCCGGGCAGGCCGAAGATCGTGTCGATGTCATTGAGCTTCAGCGCATCGATGACCAGATGAAAGCCGTCGGTCGTGCTGGCCTCGGGACTCGCCGCTTTGGGCGTGCTGTCGGTCGTGATGGTGGCGGCCGGCTTGGTTTCGATGACGGAAGACATGTCTCTCCTTCTGGTATGAATAAGGGCCGGGATAGGCCACCGCATCGCCGCGACGCTTGCTCAGTAGGCGTTGTCTGCAGCAGGAATTCGAGTCGTGACTATGATGGGGAGCCCTGCTTCCCACGGTTGATCACGGTCAAGAATCGGAAAACTAGCGGGGGGCGGGAGAACCCCAAATTGAGCGAGGCTAGGTTGACCCTACTGGCAAACCATCCGGAGAAGAACGTCATCCGCGTCCAGCTGAAGCAGAACCTGCTGCTGAAGGACCTGGCCGACAACGACCGGGCCGACCTCGAGACGCACCTGATGATCGAGGACGGCAACAAGGGCGATTTCCTGCTGCACCAGGGCGTGCGCGAGATGGAGCAGTACTTCATCCTCGACGGCATCCTGAAGCGCGTCGTCTCGAACCAGGAAGGCAAGGAGATGATCCTGCGCTTTGCCGACGAGCGCGACATGGAGACGAGTTATGCCGCGTGGCGGCTCGGCACGCCGACGCCCTACGGCATCGTCTGCGTGACCAAGGCGAGGGTCGCGCGGCTGCCGCTGAAGGACTGGGTCGAGTTCCTCGACCAGCACCCCGCCGCGAAGCAGCTCTTCGAATACAACGTGATGAAGGTGATGAGCGAGATCATGGCGCACACGATCACGCTGCATCTGCTCGATGCGCCCGGGCGGGTGCATCGCTTCGCGCGCAAGCGGCCGGAGCTGGTGGACCGCATTCCGCAGAAGGAGCTGGCCTCCTACCTGAATCTTTCGGCGGAGACGCTGAGCCGGCTACGCCATCGCGGGAAGATCTGACCCGCTCCGGTAGCGCCTTGAGCGCTCCCCGCGGTGGCCGCTGGCCTCAGGCCACACCGCTGGCGTTGGCGGCCTCGATCGTGCGCTTGCGCAGCGGCGAAAGCACCAGCTTCGCGAGCATGCCGGCGGTGATCGAGATCGCCGCGGTGACGATGAAGACGCGGTCCCAGTTGCCGCCGGTGGCGAGCAGCGAGCCCAGCGGCACGAAGAGCGACGCGGTGCCCTTCGCGGTGTACATCGTGCCGGCATTGCCGGCGGCGTTCTTGATGCCGAAGGTATCGGCCACCAGGGCAGGGAAGATCGAGAAGATCTCGCCCCAGCAGAGGAAGACGAGGGCGGCGCAGACCATGAAGGCGATCGGGTCGTGGCCGAATTCCTTCAGGCCGAGCAGCGCCAGCCCTTCGCCGACGAAGACGATCATCATCGTGTTCTCGCGTCCGATCTTGTCGGAGACGAAGCCGCACAACGGCCGCGTGAAACCGTTGGCGAGGTTGTCGATCGCGAGGGTCAAGGTCAGGAGCGGCAAAGTCAGGCCGAACAGGTGCATCGGCAGCTTCGCGAGGCCGTAGTCCTGCGCGATCGGGCCGATCTGCGCCGTGGCCATCAGGCCGCCGGCGGCGACCGCGACGAACAGCACGTAGGTCAGCCAGAACACCGGCGTCTTCACCATCTTCGCCGGCGTGTAGTCGACCTTGGTCATCACCAGGCGCGACGGCACCTGGATGCCCTTCGGCGGCCGCGGCTTGACCATGAACATCGCGATCAGGAAGATGCAGACGCCCTGGAAGATGCCGAAGTACAGGAAGGTGTGTTCGTAGCCCTGGCTCTGGATCATGTTGGCGATCGGCACCACGGTGACCGCCGCGCCGGCGCCGAAGCCGGCCGCCGTCAGGCCGGCGGCGAGGCCGCGCTTGTCCGGGAACCACTTCAGCGCATTGCCGACGCAGGTGCCGTAGACACAGCCCGCGCCGATGCCGGAGATCACCGCGGCGGCGTACAACGCCGTCAGGCCGTCGGCATAGGCATTGATGATCCAGCCGAGAGCGGCCATCACCGCGCCGCCGGCGATCACCGGGCGCGGGCCGAACTTGTCGACCAGCCAGCCTTCGACCGGCACCAGCCAGGTCTCGACCACGACGAAGATCGAGAACGCCAGCTGGATCGCCGACAGCCCCCAGTGGTGCTTGGCCTCCATCGGCGCGACGAAGAGCGTCCAGCCGTACTGCACGTTGGCGATCAGCGCCATGCAGACGATGCCCATCACCAGCTGGCCCCAGCGGAAGGCCGAGCTCTGCTGAACGGTGCTGGGGGAGCCGGTCCGGGCGGGGCTGTCGCTGGCAAGAGGTTGCGGGATCATGGTGGGTGGGTTGTCTGGCTTGAACGATGGCGAAACGGGCTCGGCGGGAGCAGTACGGGCGAAGCGCTGCCTCCGGGACCAGGCCCGGAGGTCGATCGGCCGCAGCGGGTCAGGGCGAGGGTGTCTGGGAGCGCGCCATGTGTGCGCGGCGCATCGGCCGCAACACGAACCAGGCCATCAGCGCGGCGATCGCGTTGACCACGCTGGCGCAGATGAACACCGCATGCCAGCTGCCGGTCGCCGCGGCCAGCACGCTCGACAGCGGCACCAGCAGCGAGGCCGTGCCCTTGGCGGTGTAGAGCATGCCGGCGTTGGAGGCGGCGAACTTCGAGCCGAAGGTGTCGGCGCAGGTCGAAGGGAACAGGCTGTAGATCTCGCCCCAGGCGAAGAACACCAGGCCGGTCAGGATGACGAAGGCGATCGGGTTCTGGCCGAACTGGTACAGCGCGAGGATGCCGACCGATTCGATCGCAAACGCGATGAACATCGTCTGCTCGCGGCCGATCTTGTCGGAGACCCAGCCGAAGAACGGGCGGGTCAGGCCGTTCAGCACCCGGTCGATCGCCAGTGCGAAGGTCAGCGCCGGCAGCACCAGGCCCATGATGTTGACCGGCACGTCGATGATCTTGAAGTCCTTGGCGATCGGCGCGAGCTGCGCGGTGGCCATCAGGCCGCCGGCCGCGACCATCACGAACATCGCGTACATCACCCAGAACACCGGCGAGCGCAGCACTTCCGAGGGTTTGTAGTCGCGGCGCGATTGCTGCACGTTGGCGGAGTTGTTGCCGCCCTTGGCATGTTCCGGCGCACGGGTCAGCGCCCAGGCCAGCAGGAACACCACCAGCCCCTGGCCGAGGCCGAAGTACAGGAAGGCCGCTTCGTAGCCGCTGGACCTGATCACCGCCGAGATCGGGATGATGGTCAGCGCGGAGCCGGCGCCGAAACCCGCGGCGGTGAGCCCGGCCGCGAGGCCGCGGCGATCCGGGAACCATTTCAGCGCGTTGCCGACGCAGGTGCCGTAGACCGCCCCGGCACCGATGCCGCCGATGGCAGCCGCGAAATACAGCATCGCCAGCGAGTCGGCAAAGGAATTCAGCACCCAGCCGATGCCGCACAGGATGCCGCCGACCAGCACCACCGGCCGCGGGCCGAACTTGTCGACCAGGTAGCCTTCGATCGGCACGAGCCAGGTTTCGGTCAGCACGAAGATCGTGAACGCGACCTGGATCGCGGCGCGGCTCCAGCCGTGTTTGTCGGCGATCGGGTTGACGAACAGCGTCCAGCCGTACTGCAGGTTGGCGATCATCGCCATGCAGACGATGCCGATCAGCAGCTGGCCCCAGCGATAGTTCGCCGACTGGGTCCGGGGCCCTGCCCCGACGACCACGTTGGGAATGACGGCACTTCCTCTGTCCATGTCACTGTCTCCTCAATCACTGGTTGCGACCAATTTTTCGACATTCCGCTCGCATCGGCGTAGTTTGTCGTTCGGGTGTCTTGCTTCACGCCCGGCCCGTGGCACGGCAACGTGAGAACGGAAATGAATGTCTCGCTTTGCCCTGCAAAGTGACTTGACCTCAGTCAATTTTCAGAAAACGAGCGCGGCCCCCGGGGCCTTTGCCCAGGGAGGGCATCGGTTTCTGCGGGTAAGTCCTAGCCGGTCGTAACAGCGGCCCGGCGCTCGGCCCGCGGCTCAGGCAGCGCTCACGCCCGAGCTCTCCGCCGCATGCAGCGCGGCGACGAGGCGCACGTAGTCGGCCATCGCCTGCTCGCGCGAGAGCCCCTTGCGCGCGGCCCAGGCGTCGTACTTGGCGCGGCCGATCACGTCGGTGATGCGCGGGCGCTCGCCGGCGACGTCGCCGATGCTGCCCTGCTTGTAGAGCGCGTAGAGCGCGAGCAGGCTCTGGTTGTCCGGCGCCTTTGCGAGCGTCTTCGACAGCCGGGCGGCGGCCTCGAAGGCCTTCTCCGCTTCGCTCGGGCCGTCCGGCAGCGGCGAGCCGCCGAAGTGCGCGTCTTCGAGCGCGCCGTCGTCGGGGAACCAGCGGGCCTCCAGCAGCCGGCCCTGGCGCATCGCGAACGCCAGCACGCCGGGCGAGTTCAAGCTGCCGCTGCTCAGGCTCGCGGGCAGCACGCCCATGCCGGCGTTGAAACTCGGCACACCGAAGGCGCCGAAGCGCGGCGGCGACATATCGCGCGCCCAGGCCTGCAGACGCACCAGGCCCTTCTTGCCGCGGTAGATGCCGCTGCAGCGGTTCGCACCCGGCTGGTACCAGGCGAAGTCGGGGATGCCGCGGCCGAAGAGCGCGGCGAAATCGCCGCGCGCCAGGTCGGCCGCCGCGGCGTCGAGCAGGCCGCGCATCTGCGCCGCCTCCATGCGCGGATCATCGGAGGCCGCCATGCCGAGCGAGCCGGCCGGGCTGGCGTCGAAGAACTCGAGCACGTGCTTGGCGACGATCTCGCGGTCGTTGTCGACGCAGACCATGTGGTAGCTGTCTTCCAGCACCACCATGCGCGCCTGGCCGGCACGCGCGCCGGCACCGATGCGCTCGACCAGGTAGTGCGCCGAGCGCAGGCTGGTGAGCTCGTCCTGGCGCGCATGCACGACGAGCGTCGGGCAGGCGATGCGATCGAGCTGCTGCATCACCACCGCGCGCAGCCGGTCGACCTCGCGCACGCAGGCGAGCGGCACCCAGCCGTAATGGAAGTTCTCGCCGCGTTCGAACTTGGCCTTGACGATCGCACGCAGGCGTTCGTTCTTGATGCCGAACGGGTCTTCCTCTTCGACCTTCATGCGCGCCGCGACGCCCGGCACGCGGTAGAGCACGGTGCGCAGCGCGCGGTACCAGGGCGTGGCCCAGCCGTCGATGTAGATCGGCGGCGCGAGCGCGATCAGCCGGCCCTTCGCATGCTGCTCGCGCTTGACGGTCTCGACCGCCAGCAGCGAGCCCATGCACATGCCCATCACGTGCAGCACCTCGTGTTCGCCGATGACTTCGCGGTACTTCAGCCGCACCGCCTCGATCCAGTCCTCGGCGGTCACGTTGACGAGGTCTTCCGGCTTCGTGCCGTGACCGGGCAAGGTCAGCGAGTGGGTCACGAAGCCGGCATTCTTCAGGCGCTTGTGCATCGATCCCAGGTCGTACTGCGTGCCGCCCAGGCCGTGGATCAGCAGCACCGCGCGGTCTGCGGAAGCCGCCGCGTCGTCAGCCATGGGCGGCGTCCTCCTCGCCCGGCAGGCCGGGCAGGCCCGGCTCCTCGGCGCGCAGCAGCCCGGCGACCTGCTCGACCGTGCCGTCCGGCCCGCGCACCGCGGCGAGGCGCTCGTTGATGCGCACGTCGCGCCCGTCGCTCAGGCGCAGCAGGTATTCATGCTGGGCGATCAGCTGCTCGCCGCGCGCCACGCTGTGCCACGCGGCCTCGACCAGGCCACGCTCCGCGGCATCGATGCGCGCATGCCAGGCGGCAGCCGTGGGCACCGATTCGATGCCGATGCCGAGCACGTGCGAAGCGCCATCGCCCCACACCGCCTTGCCGCTGACCGCATCGAATTCGACGCTCGCGACACCCGCCGCATCCAGCGTACGTTCATAGCGCAGGCGCCAGGCGCGGGTGGCCTCGAGCGCGACGCGCCGTCCTTCCGACAGCGCCTGCACGATCAGCACCACCAGCACCATCGTCGCGGCATAGGCCTGCACTTCGATCACCGACTCGCCGCGGAACTCGTCGACGATCGCGAACGGGCCGCCGCCCTCGGCGGTCCGCTGGATCATCAGCAAGGCGCCGGCCAAGGTGGCGAGCGCGCCGCCGCGCGGACCCCACAGCAGGCCGGTGATCACGAGCGGCACCACCGGCACGTAGCCCAGGGTCGGCGCGATGCTGCCGAAGCGCGCGCCTTCCTGCGCGCTGAAGACGATCAGCACCGCCATCAGAAAGGCGAGGAAAACCGCTGCGCCGCCGAGGAACTGGGTCATCGTCATGCCGCCCGAGCGCTTCACGCGAAAGCCGCGGAAGGCGAGGATCAGCGGCGCGATCAGCAGCACGCCGAGGGCCTCGGAAAAGGCCCAGGCGCGCCACTCCAGAGCGAGGTTGGCATGCGGCCGCTGCCAGCGCCAGAGCTCGACCGCAAGCAGTGCACCGAGCACCGCGGCCAGCGCCGCGCCGGCGACGAAGGCGGCCAGGTTGCGCAGGCCGTCTTCGCCGTCGCGGCGCGTCGCGGTCGTGACCCAGGCGCCGACCAGCATCGCGCCGGCCTCGATCGCCGCGAAGACGAAGGCCCCGCCGAGCGACAGGAAATGATCGACCAGCCCCCAGACGAAGGCGGCGACGAAGCTGCCGCCGAAGACTGCCGGCCAGGCCCAGCGCGGCGCGACCAGGAAGGCGCCGAAGACCAGGCCGCTGCCCAGCCAGACCGGCATCGTCTGCGTCTCGCCGCCGCCGATCTGACGCGAGACGAAGGCGCAGACGAGGAAGGCGAGCGCGATCAGGCTCGCGGTCACGACGCTACGAAGACCACGGGTCGGCATGGGACGAACCTTTCAGCGAAGGACGGGATGCGCCGCGGCGGCGGCGCGGGCGTCAGAAGAGCGCGATGAACGCCAGGATCACGTACTTGTAGAGCACGATGTTGAACGTCAGCAGGCCGACTGTCACCGCCCAGCGATAGAACATCAAGGCGCGCCGCTGGCAGCCGTCCTCGCCGGTCATGATGTAGCAGAGGAAGAAGGCGGCCGACGGCAGCGCCGTCAACCCGAGCAAGACGCCTGCCACCCAGTAGAAGACACGCATGGAGAGATGAAGCTCAGAGCGCCACGGCGACCCGCTCGAGGATCAGCACCGCGAAGAACGCACATCCGGCCACCAGCGCCCACTTCAGGATCAGCCAGCCGCGGCGCAGCCAGAGACGGTCGCGCGTGCCGATGTACATGCCGAAGCACAGCACGCAGGAAACGAAGAGCAGGCCGAGCAGCAGGCGGAAGAAGGCCATCAGCGGCGGCGGCCCGTCACCAGGCCGGCGCCAGCTCGACGAAGCCGGCTGGCGCGCGTGTCTCGTCCTCGAAGCTGACGATCTGGTAGTTCGCCTCGTCGGCCAGCACCGCGCGCAGCAGCTTGTTGTTCAAGGCATGGCCGCCCTTGAAGGCGCTGTAGGCGGCGAGCATCGGGTGGCCGATCATGTACATGTCGCCGATCGCGTCGAGGATCTTGTGCTTGACGAACTCGTCGTCGTAGCGCAGGCCGCCTTCGTTGAGGACCTTCACGTCGTCGACGACGATCGCGTTGTCCATGCTGCCGCCGAGCGCGAGGCCGCGCGAGCGCATCATCTCGACGTCCTTCGTGAAACCGAAGGTGCGGGCGCGGGCGATGTCGCGCTTGTACTGGCCCGAGCCCATGTCGAACTCGACGCGCTGGCCGGTCTGGTCGACGGCCGGGTGATGGAACTCGATCTCGAAGGCGAGCTTGAAGCCGTGATAGGGCTCGAGCCGCGCCCACATCATCTGGGCGCCCTCGCCCTGGCGCACCTCGACCGGCCGGTCGATGCGCAGGAAGCGCTTGGGCGCCTTCTGCAGCTCGATGCCGGCGCTCTGCAGCAGGTAGACGAAGGAGGCGGCCGAGCCGTCGAGGATCGGCACTTCCTCGGCGGTGATGTCGATGATCAGGTTGTCCAGCCCGAGGCCGCTGCAGGCCGACATCAGGTGCTCGACGGTGTGCACCTTCGGTCCGCCCGGGTCGCCGTTGGGCGACAAGGTGGTCGCCATGCGGGTGTCGCTGACCGCGGAGGCGGCGACCGGGATGTCGACCGGCGTCGGCAGGTCGACGCGGCGAAAGACGATGCCGCTGTCGATCGGGGCCGGGCGCAGGGTCAGCTCCACCCGTTGACCGCTGTGCAGGCCCACGCCGACGGCGCGGGTGAGCGACTTGAGGGTGCGTTGTTGAAGCATGGGGCGATTGTAGGTAACAGCCGGCGCTCGGCGGGTCGGCGGCAGGCGGAAGGCCGTTTTGTCATCTCGTGAAACGCAGCCGCGGGTTCGCTCCCGCGGGGACGAGCGAAGCGCCGGCACCGGCGGCTTAGCATCGACGGCGCTGTCGCAGCAAGACCCATGAGCCGGAGACAACAGATGAACATCGCAGCCCCCGCCAAGCCCCAGCCTTCCAAGCTCGGCACCGTGATCCGCGTGACCGGCGGCAACTTCATGGAGATGTTCGACTTCTTCCTGTTCGGCTTCTACGCCACGCAGATCGCGAAGACCTTCTTTCCCTCCGACAACGAGTTCGCCTCGCTGATGTTCACCTTCATGACCTTCGGCGCCGGCTTTCTGATGCGGCCGCTGGGCGCCATCTTCCTCGGCGCCTATGTCGACAAGGTGGGCCGGCGCAAGGGCCTGATCGTGACCTTGTCCGTCATGGCGATGGGCACCCTGCTGATCGCCTTCGTGCCCGGCTACGCGACGATCGGCGTGATTGCGCCGCTGCTGGTGCTGATCGGGCGGCTGCTGCAGGGTTTTTCGGCCGGCGTCGAGCTCGGCGGCGTCTCGGTCTACCTCTCGGAGATGGCGACGCCGGGCCACAAGGGTTTCTACGTCAGCTGGCAATCGGCCAGCCAGCAAGTCGCGATCATCGTCGCCGCGGCGCTCGGCTATGCGCTGAACAAGCAGTTGACGCCGGCCGAGATCGGCGACTGGGGCTGGCGCATTCCGTTCTTCGTCGGCTGCCTGATCGTGCCGGTGCTGTTCGTGATCCGCCGCTCGCTGCAGGAGACGGAGGAATTCATGGCGCGCAAGCACAAGCCGAACGCGCGCGAGATCTTCCAGTCGATGATCCAGAACTGGGGGCTGGTGATCGCCGGGATGATGCTGGTCTCGATGACCACGGTCTCGTTCTACCTGATCACCGTCTACACCCCGACCTTCGGCAAGAGCGTGCTGCACCTGAGCACGACCGATGCGCTGATCGTCACCCTGTGTGTCGGCATCTCGAACTTCATCTGGCTGCCGGTGATGGGGGCGCTCTCGGATCGTGTCGGCCGCAAGCCGCTGTTGATCGCGTTCACGGTGCTGACCATCGCGACCGCGTATCCGGCGCTGGCCTGGCTGGTCTCGGCGCCGAGCTTCGGCCGCATGCTCGACGTCGAGCTGTGGCTCTCGTTCCTCTATGCCAGCTACAACGGCGCGATGGTCGTGGCGCTGACCGAGATCATGCCGGTGAGCGTGCGCACCGCCGGCTTCTCGCTCGCGTACAGCCTGGCCACCGCGATCTTCGGCGGCTTCACGCC
>Ga0105239_10000337_pt1 | contig 68698 bp, 55 predicted proteins | sample KBSC44metaG_FD_92761 | JGI IMG/M metagenome (GOLD analysis project Ga0105239, IMG submission 92761) | Corn rhizosphere microbial communities from Kellogg Biological Station, Michigan, USA - KBS C4-4 metaG | ecosystem: Host-associated > Plants > Roots > Rhizosphere > Soil | place: Michigan, USA...
CTTCCCTTTTAAGTTACGTACCCGTAAATCTTGGCCCAACCTACTCCGCCAGCAAAGCGGCTATGCACTTTTATACTATTTCCCTAAGAGATCATTTAAAGATCATCAACAGTAAGTTGAAAGTGTTTGAGCTATTACCACCTGTGGTGGCAACAAGTATGACAGAGCACGTCGAGACAAAAGGGATACCTCCGGAAAAATTGGTGAATGGATTGATTGCCGGGATCAAAAAAAATCGATTCACTATACGCGTTGGTATAACGAAATTGGTATACCTGACCAGTCGCCTGTTTCCCAAACTGGCATATGGGTTAGTCAATCCCGAGAAAAATGCCCTGCAACTTCAATCATAGTCTATCTTCTTCAAACATATAATATTCAAACATATGACAACTACTAACATAAATCCAAAAACGGAAGACCTCAGCACCATTCTCGCAAATCAACGCCTTGCTTTTTTGCGTGACGGTCCACCTACACTGGAACAGCGACGGGTTGACCTGAAAAAATTCAAATTGGCCATGATCGCCAGGAGAAGAGAAATTGAAGAAGCAATAAATACCGATTTTGGTCATCGCTCCCGGCACGAAACAGCCATAGTGGAAATCATAGGCGTTATAGAAGGCATCAAATACCTGAGCAGCAATCTGAAAAAATTCATGGCTCCCTCCAAGCGAAACGTTGCCTTGCACATGCGTTTTGGCAGTGCAAGAGTGGAATATCAACCGCTGGGTGTAGTGGGGGTGATAGCGCCCTGGAATTACCCCATCAATTTATCGCTAATGCCGGTTGTTACTGCCATCGCGGCGGGTAACAGGGTAATGCTTAAACCATCAAAGTATACACCTGCAACCAATGCCGTGATAGCCGCTATGTTCCGCGAGCTTTTTCCAAAAGAGCAGGTAACTCTTGTAAATGGCGATGGCGCAACATTCAGCAAATTGCCTTTTGATCACCTTGTTTTTACCGGGAGTACAGCGGTGGGGCGATCTGTGATGAAAGCGGCAAGCGAAAACCTCGTGCCCGTTACCCTGGAATTGGGAGGTAAATCTCCTGTGATTGTTTCTAAAGGGTATTCACTGGAAAAAGCGGCCTCTCGTATTGTATATGGAAAGCTCCTAAGTGGCGGACAAACCTGTATTGCGCCTGATTATGCGTTGGTACATGAAAGTGACGTGGATGGTTTTATTAAAGAATATGAGCACCATGTAAAATTGGCTTATCCTGAAGGCCCAACAGGAGATGACTATACTTCAATTGTGAACGAACAGCAATATAGCGCTTTGAAGGAGTTGCTCAGTGATGCACAAAGCCGTGGAGCCCAGTTAGCAGAAGTAGGCGTCCGTCCAGGCGATGCAGCAAAACGTCCTCATACAATGGCTCCCACTATTGTGTTGGGTGTAACGGACGAAATGCGCATTTCCAAAGAGGAAATATTCGGCCCCATTTTACCCATATTGTCTTATCAATCTATTGACGATGCCATAAACTACGTGAATGCCAGGCCAAGGCCGCTGGCACTTTATTTTTTTACTCATGATGACGAAGATAAAAGAAAGGTTTTGAGCCGGACTACATCTGGTAATGTAACGATCAATGGAACATTTGCACATATCGCGCAAGATGATCTTTCTTTTGGTGGAGTTGGCCAAAGCGGTATGGGAGCCTATCATGGCATAGAAGGTTTCCGAACACTCAGTCATGCAAAAGGAATTTACGAACAGGGTAGCTGGAATGGCATGGATCTCCTGCATGCTCCGTTCACTAAAAATACGGATAGGATTATTAACCTCTTTCTTCGTTAAATCGTTAACTTTAATGGTAATAAAATGATACACTTTAAATCAATCAGTGAATTGGCGCTTGCTAACGATTTGCCATTGCCTGAACATCCTATGTTGGGTCTCCTGCGTACCAAAGGTGATATCACTATAAATACGCCATCATTTACTTCTGACTTTTACAAGATTGGGCTAAAAAAAATAAGAGCTGGTTTAGTGTTATATGGCAGAACTAAATTTGACCATGAGACGGGCTGTATGGGTTTTACAAAGCCCCGCCAGGTGATAGAAATGCGGGATTTACAATTTGAAGAGGATGGATACGTTTTACTTTTCCATGAAGATTTCCTGATTGGACATTCCTTGCATGAAGACATTCAGCAGTATTCTTTTTTTGATTACGAGACAAATGAAGCCCTTCACCTGGCGCCCAAGGAAGAAAAGATTATCTGGAATATTTTTCACACAATAGAACAGGAATATAATAACAATGAAGATGAATTCAGCAAAGAGATTATTCTTGCAAGTATTAATTCCACGCTTAAATATGCTAAACGGTTTTATAAAAGACAATTCATCAACCGAGAACAGTTGTCCGGGAAAACCGTAACTGAGTTCAATAAAATCTTACAAAGCTATATAAAAGACGGTTCTCTTGAAAATGGATTGCCTTCAGTTGCGGACTTTGCAAGCAGGTTAAACATTTCTTCACGATATCTCACTGATCTGTTGAAAGTAGAAACTGGCAAAACCGCTATTGAACTAATTCATATTGCGCTTATCAGGGAAGCCAAAAACAGGTTGAGAATAAAAGATAAAACTGTCTCTGAAATAGCCTACGAATTAGGTTTTGAAAATATGTCTTACTTTGCCCGGTTATTTAAAAAAGAAACAGGGATGCTGCCGACATCCTATAAAAAGCAATTTCTTAAATCAAATAATATTTGAGGTGGACAAGCTTACTGGGCCGTAATAAATTCCCCAATCCCGATCACCGGCGATTTCACTTCTGAACGACAGGCTGTAAAAATTCCAGCGGCTTCCAAAAGCCCGTAATAGGTAGAAACCGATGTTTTGGAGACCATTCTTTATAGGTCGATTATGCGAAACTGGTACTTAGTATATGGTTTGCCGGTTGTTAAACAACCAACAAATAAAATCAATCTGTAATAGTTATAAAATCAACCATATAATTCAGCTACTGAGCTCAAATCCCCTAAAAACCGGTTCGAGAAACGTCCACTCTGGGCAACAGGAAATATAAAACCCTCTTCATCAGAGGGTTTTTTGTTTTATGAGACATTTTGCGATGCATGGAAATGATTCAGACTGGGCGAGGTCATAAAATCGAAATAATGTGCTTTATTTTTTCCATGCTGTTTTATTTAACCGGTGTCAGGTTTATCGCACCGCCATCGACAAGGATTTCCGCACCCAACATAAAGGAGGAGTCGTCCGAGGCCAAATAAACCGCTGTTTTTCCTATGTCCGAGGGTTGTCCTATCCTGCCGAGCGGTATCCCGTCCACCCACCATTTTTTGACGCTCGCTATTTGCGGCTCGGGGATGAATTTTCCAAAAACAGGTGTTTCGACGGTACCCGGAGACAAAACATTTACCCTGATCTTTCTATCAAGAAGGTCTAAGGAGAATCCTCGTGCAAAAGCAATCACCGCAGCTTTGGCCGCACCATACAGCGACAGGGAGGGATATGCACGATGGCCGGCGTTCGAGCCAATGAGGATAATGGAGCTGCCATCGTTCAGGTAGGGCAGTGCCTTATGAACGGTGAAGTAAACGCTCTTAAGGTTAAGGTCCATCGTCTTGTCGTAATCGGCCTCGCCGATGTCCGCAACGGAGCCCAATGTGGCACCGGTTGCCGCGCCCCCGGCGTTGGCTACTAAGATATCGATCTTTCCAAATTTCTCCGAAGTCTCCTTAAAGACCCGTTCCAGATCAGCTTGTTTGGTGACATCCGCCCGGATCGCGATAAAGTTCTCACCTAGTTGGGCTATAGAGCTATCCAGTGTCTTCTGCGTTCTGCCAATAATAGCGCCCACCGCACCCTGGTTTTTGAATTCCAGGGCAATGCCAAATCCAATGCCGCTATTACCTCCGGTAATTACGGCTACCTTGTTTTTTAATTTGCTCATTTTAAACTTATTATTACTTTTGTTACCCAAAGTTACTATTGTTAGTATATTTTAGATACTAAAGCTGCTGATAGTAGTATCCATTTGGTAACTACTAAATTCCCGGAAATGAAAGATGAAAAATTTTGTAACTCTCATTGTCCGCTTACAAGGGCTGTAGGCATTATCGGCAGCAAATGGAAGCCAATTATAATCAACGTGATACGAGAGAAGACAGTAAGATTTGGACAGTTGGATGCCATCATTCCCCACATTACCCGTAAAGTATTGACAGGACAGCTCAAAGAATTGGAAGAGGATGGGTTGCTGAAAAGAGTAGCGTACAAAGAGATACCCCCAAGAGTTGAGTATTCTTTAACGGAAAAAGGCCTGGCGTTACTTCCAATAATCGACTCGATCAAGGCTTGGAGTACCAAATATGAAATCTGGCAAGTTCAGACCGCGTAAAAAATTGTCCAGTCCGGGCATGCACGATCACTGTATCGAAACCGAACATCATGGTCTCTCGCAGGCCTTGTCAGAAGAATGGTCTTCAAGACTTTATATACCCGGCACTGTTTTGGGATCATCCTAATGATTTGGCCGCCTTACTCGTCATAAAACCGACCATTCCATGTTCCGAAACTATCTCAAGATTGCCTTACGCAGCCTCAGGAAAAGCAAGGGCTTTACCGCTCTCAATATCATCGGCCTCGCTGCCGGTCTCGGTGTCAGTCTGCTGATCGTCCTGTACGTCACCGATGAGCTCAGTTACGACCGCTACAACGTCAACGCCGACCGCATCTATCGGATCGATGAGGATAGCTACATCAATAACACCCAGTACGATGCCGCCACCGTCTCCAAATTTCTCGGCCCCACCCTCGTCGCTTCCTATCCGAAGATCCAGCAGATGGTCAGGTTCCGCAACCCCGGCAACCAGCTGGTGAGGAAAGGCGGCAACCACATCCTTGAGCATCACTTCGTCTTCGCCGACTCAACGATCTTCAAGGTCTTCACCCTGCCCATGATCGCCGGCGACCCCAATACCGCCCTCAACAACCCTCATTCCATCGTGATCGACGAAAGCGCCGCCCGCCGCTATTTCAGCAGCACCGACGTCATCGGCCGCACGGTGGAGATTGGTTCTAACAATACACCCCTTAAGATCACCGGGGTCATCCGGGACATGCCGGAACAGTCCCAGTTCCATTTCAGCTTCATTCGCCCGCTCCGCGACGCCTACAACTTTAATGGTCCCGACGACAACAGCTGGCTAAGTAGTAATTATTATACCTATATCCTTGCCAAACCCGGCACCACGCAAGCCGAGGTCCAGAAGGATGTAGACGCGGTCGTCAACCTCCATATCGGCCGGGCCCTGCAGGATTTGGTTCACGCGTCGGTCGCCGACCTGGAGAAAGCAGGTAATCATTTCCGGTACCGCATCTTCCCCCTCACCGACGTCCACCTCCATTCCAATAAGTCTTACGAACTCGAAGCCAACAGCGATATCCAGTTCGTTTACATCTTCTCCGTCATCGCCGTACTCATCCTCCTGATCGCCTGCGTCAATTTCATGAACCTCAGCACCGCCAGATCAGCCAACCGCGCAAAGGAAGTGGGCATCCGCAAGGTCGCCGGTTCGACAAAAGGACACCTAATCCTCCAGTTCCTCACCGAGTCCGTCCTGCTCAGCCTCTTCTCCCTGGTCCTCGCCCTTGGCATCGCCGTCCTGCTGCTGCCGATGTTCAATCAGCTTGCCGGCAGATCGCTGCATCCCGATGCGCTCTTCAGCGGCCGGTTCCTGCCCATCCTCATTCTCCTGGTGCTGCTGGTCGGTTGTCTCGCCGGCAGTTATCCCGCCTTCTACCTTTCCTCCTTTCAGCCGATCCATGTATTGAAAGGAAAGATGGCGGCCGGCTTCAAGAGCAGCTGGCTCCGTAACAGCCTGGTGGTCTTTCAATTTTTTATTTCCATCGGGCTTATCGTCAGCACCCTCGTCATCTACCGCCAGCTGCACTATATTCGGAACAAGGAAGTCGGCTTTAACCGGGATCAGGTCCTCGTCATCCATGATACCTGGCCACTCGGCAAGGAAGGCACGACCAATCTTCGCAAGGACCTGCTCACCCTTGCCGGGGTAACCGACGCAACCGTCACCGGCGACCTCCCTACCGTCGGCGGCGATCAGTACCGTCAGCCAGGCTGGTTCGGGGATGCCTCGCTTGATGTCAGGAAGGCGATCTTCCTGACCACGCTCGATGTCGACGACCATTATGTTCCCACCCTCGGCATGCAGATCATCAAAGGCCGCAACTTCGACCTCGCGCAATTTCCTACCGACTCTACCGGCATCATCCTCAATGAAGCCGCCGTAGCGACGCTCGGCGTGAAGGATCCCCTCAATCTGACTATCTGGTATAAGGATCATGAGTTCCCTGCCCGCGCCTTTCATGTCGTCGGTGTCGTAAAGGATTTCAATTTTAATTCCATGCACGACAAGATCCAGCCCCTTGTCATGGAAGTCCGCCCTTTCTGGGGCAGCATGGCCGTCCGCTTCCACACGAACGATGTCTTCAGCCTCGTCCGGCAAGTGGAAAGTAAGTTCCATGCCGCCAGGCAGGGGCTTCCCTTCAGCTACTCCTTCATGGATAGCGACTTTAATAAAATGTATCATGCCGAACAGCAGACCGGTCAGATCTTCATCGCCTTCGCCGTCTTTGCCATCCTCATCGCATGTCTCGGCCTCTTCGGGCTCGTCACCTACGCCGCCGAACAACGCACCAAGGAGATCGGCATCCGCAAAGTCCTCGGCGCCCGCGTCAGCGGTATCGTAAGCCTCCTAAGCAAAGACTTCGCTCTCCTTGTCGGGATCGCCGCGCTCATCGCTTTCCCGATCGCGTGGTGGGCCATGTACAAGTGGCTGGGGACGTTTGCCTATCGTACGGAGATCAGCTGGTGGATCTTCCTCGTGGCCGGCGCCGTCGCCCTTGCCATTGCCCTGTTGACGGTCAGCATTCAGACCATCCGCGCGGCCCTCGCTAACCCCATAAAATCCCTCCGCAGCGAATGAAAGGCGAATTATTTAAAAACTACCACTTAGTTGTATTGATCCCAACAGATACCCACCCTACCTTTGTGGCACCTAACAGACCATAGGGTACGACTCTAAACATAAAACACGGACGGTTTTACAGTGAAGAACAGAAAGGCCGGGCACAGCGAAAAGCAAAGCCCGGCTTTTTGTTGCCGCGTCGCCAAAGATTATTATTTTCTAAATATCATCTTCGTACTTTGCGCAGGCAACCCATCAATGATCAACGAACACACATAGGTCCCCGGCACCGCAAACCCATGATCCAGCAACACCTGGTTCAACCCCTTCTTCAGCTGCACCTGCACCCTTCCGATTACCCTCCCATCCAACGCCGTAAACTGCAGCCAGGTCCGATCGGCGAAAATGTCCGTACCCGAGGCGATCGCGATCGTGGTCGATTCGTCAAAAGGATTTGGCCGGTTCGGCATCAGCTGAATGCCATAATACCCCGGATCGGCGGGCGCCGGGCGGCCCGGATCCGAAGGCGGCAGGCTTAGAACATACTGCTTCGTCGACAACGTGAACTCCGTCGCAAACTGGCTTTCAGTATTATTGGCATCCATCGCCGCAGCACTGATATAAAAATTGGTATTCATAGGATAAGGTACCCAAATGGTATCGACAAGCCCGGTGACAGTATAGACCGAATCCCAGTCATTGGAGTTCGATCGCACAGCGATCCGATACCCCGGGCTGGTGACCCCAGCCGGCAGATTGAACCTGACCCTCACCAGGTTGGCCGTCAGGACGGTCGGCGTAATATTCACCGTATCTGGCCCCAGTGCCACCATCGCCAGCGAATTGCCGTTGATCAGCGTATTGCGGGAAAGATAGTCCACGTTAACATACAACGAGTCCACCAGTCCGTCGCCATTTTTATCACGCCCAAGACTGTCCCGGATATTGTGCTGCCGGTCCTGGTAAGACGCAGCCGTGCTGCCATTACCGTCCTCATTGGCCTGCGTAAGGCGCACAGCGGTATAGTCAAGCGCGCTGAAAGCCTGGTGGTCGCCTCCCCGCCCGCCGCGGTCCTCGTTCTGCATGATACTGATATTCATCGGCACGCTGACCTGGTTCATCAGCTGCTCCTTATACTCCAGCTTGATATAGCGGGCCCATTGCTTGTGGGCCGAGTTAACAGTACCTAATGAGAATATCCGGATATCCGTGCTGTCGATATTGCCGTAAAAAGGACAGCCAGGGCTCGAGGCGGTATGTCCGCAAAATACCCCGCCGGAAACGTCATTATTATTGACGGCCTTGATACGCACGTTCTTGCTGTCGAGATAGTTGGCCAGCGCAGTCGCGCCGATCAGCCCTTGCTCTTCCCCGGTGTTGACTGAAAAGACGATCGTGCTTCGAAAAGTATACTGACTGAGCACCCGGGCCAGCTCCATCACCAGCGCGGTGCCGGTGGCATTGTCCCCTATGCCGGGAGCGCTGCCCGTGACATCGCAGTTGTCGACATTCCGGCTGTCCATATGTCCTTCGACGATGATCAGCGAAGGATTGGCCGTCTGACTGCCCGGCAATACCGCCATGACATTGGCGTGCCGTGTGATCGGGCCCGAACAGGCGGCCGACGAGGGCGAATAGTCGAACCACAGATACCCGGGCCTCAGCCTGCCTTCGTTCGCCGTGCTGTACTGCTGAAATTTGCTGTATACCCATCGGCGGGCGGCGCCAATGCCCCGCGTAGTCGAGCTGGTATCCGAAAATGTATTCCTGTTCTTGAACGCCGCAAGGGCATATAGATCGGCCCTGAGGCTGTCGGTCGAGATCTGACTGAGCAGACCTGCCGAAATGACGTTGGGGTCGGTGATGACCGCCGTCGCCTGGTAGTTCACAGGATTGTAGGTTCCCAACAGGATCTTGTTAACTTCAGCCGAAGAAACAGTCTGGTTGGTTTGCGCGTAGGTGCATTCCCCCCACGTAGTCGTGAGCAGGACGGCAGGCAATAGGAATTTCATGCCGGCTTGGATTTAAGGTTAAAGCACGGTCGGGCAAAGGGGAAAGGGAAGGGAGCCTCAAAAAGAAGCTCCCTTATGAAAAACTATTGATTGAATACTTTCTTCACGAATACCTGGTCAGCAAGGACGATCTGTACAAAGTAGACAGATGAAGGCAGCGAGGAAAGATCGTTGATCACAAAGGAATTGACACCTTTCGCTCCCTGGTAACGAGCCTGCTTAACCGCTATACCTTTGCTGTCGAGCAGCCGGATAGCGACGCGCTCGGCGCTGGCGAGTTTCAGCCGTACGGTCACCTGAGATCTAAAGGGGTTCGGTGAAACATCCAGCATAGCACTGCCGGCAGCGGCGGCGATTGTCACCACATTGCTGTAGGCGACATTGCCACTGCCATCTGTCCATTTGAGACGATAATAAGTAGCGGTATTAGGGGTAGGACTCTTGTCCGTATAGACATGATTGACATCGGTACCATTGCCCGTGCCGGCTACAGTGCCGACAGTGGTAAAGCTAATCCCGTCGCTGCTGCGCTCGACGGTAAACGATACGCCCGGCGTCTCGGCATAGGAGGTCCAGCTGAGCACATTGCCATAGTCAGAGCCGCGGCCGGTAAAGGAACCGAAGGTATTAGCCAGCACGACAGACATATTGATGGTGTAGGTCGCCGGAGAGGGGTCCTGCTTGCCCGCAGCATCAAGATAGGCATACGTGAACGACGTGGAGATAACAGTGCTGATATTGGTGAACTTCACCTGCAGCAGTGCCGGATTGTAGTTGGTGATCTTGTAGCCGTTGGTCAGCAGGACACCACCATAGTACAATTGCTCATTGGCCGGGACAGAAGTGATAACGACATTCTTCCCCGAACCCAGGGAACCGTCTTCAGGGTCCGAACCCACCAGGGGACCAGGGCTCGCGACAGTCCCCGCGCCATTGAGGGTGATCAGCGCATTCTGCGCCGGCATCGCAATGGTATAGTTCTGGTCATAGGAATTGGGCAGCTGTTCGATGCCAAAATCCTGTCCGGTGATGGAATAATTTGTCGAGTTGAAGACACGCAGCAGGGGAGAGGTGTTCGTCCATCCGCTGCTGACGCCCGGAGTAGGCACCGGGCTGCCATTGGCCACTTGCGTGGTCGTGATAGCGATCTCCATGCCACTGGCGTTGACAGGACAGTTCAACAGAGTGAACGTGCCATCCGATGCTACGGGCGTTGAATATAAAACGTTGTTCGTAATAGGATCGACCAGATTAGCGTATAGCGCACCTCCGGCGTTGACACCAGATTCGCCGTTCGTACGGATATTGGTGGTGTCACCATTGGCGCTGCCGTCGGCATCATCCCAGACTGTACCGCTGACCGTGATACAGCTCAGGGTGACCGCTTGAGACGAGGGGAGAATGATCCCCCAGGACCAGGTATTCAGCAGACGGGCGTTCCCGTAGTCGTTACACTGACTATTATCGGCGTCATTATAGGTGCTTCCGTATTTAACATTTGGCGCAGGAATGACATTGGTCGGATTGCCATTGCCGTTCCAGGCACGGCCGGTCGTCGCGGATGGCGTAACCCCTACAATGGAGTTGTCATATCCCGTGCCCGTATAGTTGTTGTTGTTGTCCGAGCAGTCGCTGCCCCTGTTGTATATCTGCGTATCATCCCAAAACAAAGGGTTATTGTTTTGCAACAATGGGGTTGCACCACCCACCGTGAACCCGTTGATGTTGAGCTCGGCATCGTAAATGGGAATATTGATACGCCCCTGCCGGAAAGAGAAGTTGATCGTAAACGCCGTATTGGCGGGCACAATATTGCCCAGCCCATCCTTCCCATCCCAGACATAGGTGATCACTCCTGCGTGTTGCGCCGGCAGCTCGACAAAACGGTCGGCCGTATGGTTCTGAAAGCCGGACACCCCATTCAGATCAAAAAGCATATAATAGTCCCCGTCCTGCGGGGCAGAAAAACGCACGTTGTAGGGCCCGGGTGGACAGCCTGCAATCACAGGAGCCAGCAGCACGGGATTATTCGGAACGTTCGCAGGTGGATACACCGTAGGGTCCGGCGCGAACAGGAACACCGGATAGCCACCCCGCAGATAGGGAGCCACCAGCTTGGGCAGCACAATGGACTTGCGATCAGCTATCCAGTTGCCGTTGTTCGCAACGCCAAAGTCGTTGAACGCCACGATAAAGGACAGAGGCTGAAAACCACCGGTCGTGGGAAACTGGATATTCACCGAAACATGGTCGGATGTATAAGCAATAAATTGGGAGCAGGCCGAAACAGTAGGGTCCTGCAAGTCATTGGAAATGTTAAAAACTGAAAAAGCCCACTCATTACAGTGAACGCGACCCTTGGCCGCCGTATTAAAAGTCGTATTGACAACCGTCATATCGAACCACTTGGACAGCATCGACTCGCCCGCGTCAGTAGCGCCGCCGTCATTGCTCTGGTAAAAGGAGACATAGTAGTCCCCGTTCATGGCTGGCTTAAAGGTCAGCGCTTTATAACCAAGGGGCGAACCACCGATGGAAGGACCCGCGGCCGCCAGATTATAAGTGCTTAGATAGCCGTTGCCGCTGGTGGGTAAAAGAATAGGACTGCCGACCTGCGCCCCCGTAGGGTCATAGATCCGCATATATACGTTGTTATAGACACTGATCGTCCCGCTCGGCGCAAGCGTTTCCCAGTGGAAGCCATAATACAGGGATTCATTCTGCCAGTCCTTAACATAAAAATAGATACGCTGATCCACAGGGGCGCCGAGATAGGAACCTACATTACCGAGCGGAAAAGATGAAGTGGTGGAAACAATGAGACCCGTACCCTGAGTGCTGTTCGGCATTACCTGTTTGGTGCCTTCCGCCAGAAGATGTGACAGGCCGGGCAGGCAGCTCAGGTTGACAAGGATAAGCAGGGCAACCCTGAATGTGTAGACAGGTTTCATAAGTATGGATTAATTTCGATCGATCACTGACGTAGACAGGCGTCGGATTGATCTTTCGTGGTGCAAGCTATGAAACTTTGATCGATCACACAATCCTCAAGAAATACGCGAAGCTATTAGAAAAGACAACCGGTCAAAATTGTTGGAGCTTAAGCCGGTGAAGTATTTATTTATGTATGAGGCTAATCCGGCATATGTTAAAAGCCCTAGGGCTTTAAGTTTTCCACATTAAGGGAAATATTTATTTGTTCGTAAGTGTTGGGAGAAGCCGGGATACGCAGACCTCCAGACTGTCGCGCCAGTCGGGTATGGACAGGCCATAGGTTTTCCTGATCAGAGCTTTGTCAAGCAGGGAATAGTGCGGCCTGCGCGCAGGAGTGGGAAACTTGACGCTGGGAATAGGGTTGACCTGACAACTGCTGCCGATAAGCTCACGGATAGCCAGCGCAAAATCATACCAGCTGATGGCCCCCTCATTGCTATAATTGTAGATGCCGGGCGCCCAATGAGAGCCGGCGACGATATGTAGAATAGCGGCCGCCAGATCGGCGGCATAAGTGGGAGAGCCGATCTGGTCATTGACCACACCGATGGCAGGCCTTTCACCCATCAGCCTCATCATCGTCTTGACGAAATTATTGCCGAACTGAGAATATACCCAGGAGGTACGAATGATCAGTACGCCATCGGGATGCTCCCTAAACGCATTCTCCTCCCCTTGCAGCTTGGAAGCGCCATAAACATTGATCGGCGCAGTTTTGTCGTCTTCCCGCAGAGGAGTGGAAGAGCTGCCGTCAAATACATAGTCCGTGGAAATATGGATCAGACGGGCGCCAAATATCTTGCACGCCCGGGCCAGCCATCCCGGAGCATCGCCATTGATCCGAAAGGCAGCCTCCTTCTCAGTCTCGGCCTTGTCGACCGCAGTATAGGCGGCACAGTTAATACACCAGTCACAGCGGTTATCGTCAAAAAAAGACGCAATAAGGCCTGGATCGTCGATAGGCAGAACGCTGCGGTCTGCAAACACAAAGTTCAGCGATGGGAATGCGGAGGCGAGAGCCTGTAGCTCCCTGCCCAGCTGACCTCCTGCTCCTGTGACGATGATGTTTTTCATTATCCTTTAAACTCAAAATTGTTGCGACAGCTGGCGAATAGGGGCAGCTCCCTGTCCTTTCCGGAAACAATAGCCTCGTCCGCAGATACCTTCCAGTCAATGCTCAGCTGCGGATCGTCATAGCGGATCCCGCCTTCGCTGTCCTTATGATAAAAGCCGTCGCATTTATAAGATATTTCCGCCGACTCGCTGAGGACAGAGAAGCCATGCGCAAAACCGGCAGGGATAAAGAATTGCTTTTTATTCTCCGCTGATAGTTCGATAGCCATATGACTGCCATAGGTAGGAGAGCCCCGGCGAAGATCGACAGCCACGTCAATTATCCGGCCCGACAGCACGCGGATAAGCTTTGACTGGGGATAGGGCTCCAGCTGATAATGAAGTCCACGGATCACGCCACGCCGGGAAAAAGACTGGTTGTCCTGGACAAATCGAATGCTTATTCCCTGCTTTTCCCAGGCCTGCTCATTGTAGGATTCGAAAAAATAACCCCGTTCGTCCTTGTGGACGACTGGGTCAAATACCAGCAGCCCCGGAAACTCGGTAGTAGTAAAAGGCATTTACATTATCTTTTGATGTATTGCTCCGTATAGTATTTCTGATAGTCGCCTGAGGTAACGGCCGTCACCCAGTCCTGATGGCTGAGATACCAGTCTACCGTCTTCTCCAGGCCCTCCTCGAACTGGAGAGAAGGCTTCCAGCCCAGCTCTTTATTGAGCTTTGTCGCATCGATGGCATAGCGGAGATCATGCCCGGGCCGGTCCTTGACATAGGTGATCAGCTTGGCCGACTCACCCGCGGGACGATTTAGCTTCCTGTCCATAACGTCGCAGAGCAGGTGGACAATATCGATGTTCTTCCATTCATTAAAGCCGCCGATATTGTACTTTTCTCCCGGCTTACCCTTATGAAAGATCGTGTCAATCGCATTCGCATGGTCCTCCACAAAAAGCCAGTCCCGCACATTTTCCCCTTTGCCATAGACGGGCAGCGGCTTATTATGGAGAATATTGTTGATCATCAGGGGGATCAGCTTCTCCGGAAAATGGTTGGACCCGTAATTATTCGAGCAGTTGGATAAAATAACCGGCATGTCGTAGGTATGATACCAGGCCATTACGAAATGGTCGGAGGCAGCCTTGGACGCTGAATACGGCGACCGGGGATCGTAGGGGGTTTCTTCAGTGAAAAATCCCTCGGCGCCCAGAGAGCCGTATACCTCATCGGTCGAAACATGATAGAAAAGCTTGCCCTCCAGCTGGTCCTTCCAGAATGACCGGCTTACATGGAGCAGATTGGCGGTGCCCATCACGTTGGTGCGGACAAAGGCCAGCGGATCCATGATGCTCCGGTCCACATGACTCTCCGCAGCAAGATGGATGACGGCGTCAAAAGCATACTGGGCAAACAGCTCTTTTAATCGCACTTCATCAACAATATCGCCTTTCTCAAAGGTGTAATTGGGAGCGTCCTTTATGTCATCCAGGTTTGCCAGGTTCCCTGCATAGGTGAGCGCATCCAGATTGACAATATGATAATCCGGATATTTTCGGACAAATAAACGTACTACGTGCGACCCGATGAAGCCGGCGCCGCCTGTGATCATGATCGTTCTCTTGTACTTCGCCATTATTATAAGCTCCAGTATTTTCTTTTAACGATCTTGTTTTTATAAGTCCCCTTCAGGTCGGCGATAATAGCCCCATCCCGGGTGATCGATGAAAAATATGCGTCGTCCAGGTCCTTGTACTGAACGTGGGGCACAGTGATGATAACAGCATCGTAATTGCCGGTGTTCTTCCGCGAAAGATGCAGACCATACTCCTCATGCACTTCCTCTTCCACCGCATATGGGTCCTCGACGTCCACGTGAATATTGAAAGCCAGCAGCTCCTTTACCGTATCGACGATACGGGAATTGCGGATATCGCTGACATTCTCCTTAAAGGTCACACCCATGATCAGGACCTTCGGGTCATTGGATATACGTAATACATGGGTGATGATCTTACGGGCGACATAACGGGCCATATCGTCATTGATATACCGGGAAGAAGCGATGACCTTCGACTCGTAACCCAGCGCAGCCGCCTTATACGTGAGATAATAAGGATCGATACCGATGCAATGACCGCCTACAAGACCAGGCTGGAACTTAAGAAAATTCCACTTGGTGCCGGCCGCTTCAATGACATCATAGGTATTGATGTTCATCCGGTCAAAGATAAGAGATAATTCGTTCATCAGGGCGATGTTGAGGTCGCGCTGGGTGTTCTCGATGATCTTCGACGCTTCAGCGACCTTGATGGAAGGGGCACGGTGGACGCCGGCGTCAACAACCATCTCGTAGGTCTTTGCTATTTCGTTCAGCGACAGATCGGTATTTCCGGAAACGACCTTTACCACCGTCCGCAGCGTATGCTTCTTGTCCCCGGGGTTGATGCGCTCGGGAGAATAGCCGAGGCTGAAATCCCCATTGGCCAGCTTGAGGTCGGAGTGCTTTTCCAGAACCGGCAGACAGTCCTCTTCGGTGCAGCCAGGATAGGTGGTAGACTCATAGACCACATAGTCTCCCTTCTTCAGCACTTTGCCGACAGTATTCGAGGCGCCGACCAGCGGCTTGAGATCAGGTACATTATATTTATCTACAGGCGTGGGCACCGCTACGATGAAGAACCTCGCCTCGCGGAGCACCTCCAGGTCATCCGTAAAAACGATGTCACGGTCCTTGAACTCTGCGGTGTCGACCTCTTTGCTGGGATCCATGCCGGCCCGCATCATCTGTATGCGACGGGCATTGATGTCAAATCCGATAACGGAGATCTTTCGTGCAAACTCCAGGGCGATAGGCAATCCTACATACCCCAGACCAATAACGGCCAGCTTGGCCTTTTTTGAGAGGAGGTCATCGTAGATCTTAGCTTCACTCATATTATTATCAAGGTTTAGGTTCTGCTGGTTTAGCTTCTGCTGGTAAATTCCTTCGGTTGCTTTACCCACTCTTCGGGTGGCAGAGACTTGAAATATTCATACGTCGTCTTCAGACCGTCCTTACGCTCCACCCTTGGCTCCCAGCCCAGTAGGCTCTTGGCTTTCGTAATATCCGGGCGACGCTGCTTGGGATCGTCCACCGGCAACGGCTTGTAAACGATCTTCTGTTTGGTGCCGGTCAGCGATATCACCTCTTCTGCAAACTGCTTGAGCGTTATCTCCGAAGGATTTCCAATATTCACGGGTTGATGATAGTCGCTCATCAGGAGACGATAGATGCCTTCTACGAGATCGTCTACATAACAGAACGAACGCGTCTGGCTGCCGTCGCCAAAGACCGTAAGGTCCTCACCCCGCAAAGCCTGACCGATGAAAGCCGGCAGGGCGCGGCCGTCATTGAGCCGCATCCTCGGTCCATAGGTGTTGAAGATGCGTACAATACGCGTCTCCAGACCGTGGAAAGTATGATAGGCCATCGTCATCGCTTCCTGGAACCGCTTGGCCTCGTCGTACACGCCACGGGGACCTACAGGATTGACATTCCCCCAATATTCTTCAGGCTGCGGATGAACAAGAGGGTCGCCATATATCTCCGAAGTAGACGCCACCAGTATGCGCGCCTTCTTCGACTTGGCCAGGCCCAGGCAGTTGTGCGTCCCAAGGGATCCCACCTTAAGGGTCTGGATCGGTATCTTAAGATAGTCTATCGGGCTCGCCGGCGAAGCAAAATGGAGGATATATTTCAGGTCACCCGGTACGTGGATAAACTTGCTTACGTCGTGATGATAGAACTCGAATTGCTCAAGCTTGAACAAATGCTCGATATTCCGGAGGTCTCCGGTAATGAGATTGTCCATTCCGATAACATGGTAGCCCTCTTTGATGAAACGGTCACAGAGATGGGAACCAAGAAAACCTGCGGCACCCGTGATCAAAACGCGTTCGTTGCTCATTTGTGTTCTCTTATTTTGGTTATTTTTTATCCGATGGGTTAGCAGGCGCACGCCCGATGCTCTCATAGTAGAATCCCAGTTCCCGGATAGCCGCTATATCGAAAAGATTACGGCCGTCAAATATGACTTTGTTCTTCAAAGAAGTAACGATCTTCAGGAAATTGGGAGTGCAAAACTCGTTCCATTCCGTTGCGATGATCAGCGCGTCGGCGCCTTCCAGTGCTTCGTACTGATTCTCGGCATATACGACCTTGTTCCCGATAAGGTTCCGCACATTGTTCATGGCCTCCGGATCGAATACGCAGACGGTAGCGCCTTCCTTGACCAGGTAGTCGATCATATACAATGCCGGCGCTTCACGGATATCGTCCGTATTTGGCTTAAAGGCCAGACCCCATAATGCAAAATGCTTCCCCTTGAGATCCCCGAAGAATTTTTTGATCTTGGGCATCAGGTGCAGCTTTTGCTTTTCATTGACGTCCATAACGGCATTGAGAATACGAAAATCATAGCTCACCTCCTGCGAAGACTTGACAAGCGCCTGCACGTCCTTGGGAAAGCAGCTGCCTCCGTATCCGATACCCGGAAAGAGAAAACGCTTGCCGATTCGCTCGTCGCTGCCGATGCCCCTCCTGACCATATCCACGTCGGCGCCAAGACGCTCACAAAGCAGCGCCACCTCATTCATAAAGGTGATCTTGGTAGCCAGGAAAGAGTTGGCGGCATATTTGGTAAGCTCAGCAGAGCGCTCGTCCATATAGATGACAGGATTACCCTGGCGGACAAAAGGCGCATACAGGTCCCCCATCGTCTTGCGCGCACGCTCTGACCCTGCCCCGATGACCACGCGGTCAGGCTTCATAAAGTCGTCTACCGCAACACCCTCGCGGAGAAACTCAGGATTGGAGACCACGTCAAACTCACCGGCATAGTTCTTTGCAATGGCAGCCCGCACCTTTTCAGCAGTGCCCACAGGTACGGTGCTCTTGTCGACGATCACTTTATAGTCTTTCAGTATCTTCCCCAGCTGATCGGAAACGCCAAGGATATATTTAAGGTCGGCAGACCCGTCCTCACCCGGAGGGGTTGGCAGCGCAAGAAATACGATCTCTGCATCCCTGATGCCGTCTTCCAGATTGGTAGTGAATTTCAGCCGCTCTTCCTTGAGGTTCCGCAGAAACAGCTTTTCCAGACCAGGTTCATAAATGGTGATCTGACCATTAGAAAGTTTTTGCACCTTGTTGGTGTCGATGTCCACGCAAATAACGTCATTACCAGTTTCCGCAAAACAGGTTCCCGTAACGAGTCCTACATAGCCAGTTCCAATTACAGCGATTTTCATAAAAATCCTTTTTAGGTTTAAGTCAGTTTCTCTTAGTCAGAATCATGCCAAAAAATGTCAGACCGGCCTACGCCCGGTCAACGAATTCCAAAACTGCTGTGGTTATAACTTCCAGCTGTTCTTTATCCAGCTCGGTATGCATCGGAAGGGAAATGACCCTTTCGGTGAGCCAGTCTGTGGTCTCGAGGTGAAAATCTCCCCCACCAAGGGACGCAAACATTTGCTGACGATGCGCGGGTACTGGATAGTAGATCATCGAGGGTATATTCTTCCCCATCAAAAAGGCATTCAGACCGTCCCGGTCCACACCTTCCAGGACAAGCGTATACTGATGAAATACATGGTGGCTATAGGATGCCCGGTAGGGCGTTGTGATTTTAGGATGAGCCTTAAAGGCATTATCATAATAGTCGGCGGCGGCGCGTCTGGCGGAGATGTACTCGTCTAGTTTTTTCAGCTTCACATTCAGAACGGCTGCCTGGATGGAATCCAGACGGCTGTTGCAGCCTATAAGATCGTGATAATAACGTCGGCTCTGCCCATGGTTCGCAATCATTTTCAACCGGCTAGCTAACGCATCGTCATCTGTAAATATTGCACCTCCGTCTCCATAACAACCCAAATTTTTAGAAGGGAAGAAGGACGTGGTCCCGATCGTTCCGATCGACCCGGTCTTTTTTGTGGCGCCGTCGGCGAAGATATAATTACTTCCGATTGCCTGCGCATTATCTTCTATGATAAAAAGATTAAACTTTTTAGCTATTCGAAGCAGCTCCTCCATCGGAGCAGCCTGACCATATAGGTGCACCGGGACAATGGCCCTGGTCCTTGAGGTAACAGCCTGCTCAACAGCAGCAGGATCGATACAGAAGGTCTTCGGATCGACCTCGACAAACACCGGCTTCAGCTTCAGCAGCGCGATCACCTCGGTCGTGGCGATATAGGTAAAGGAAGGCGTGATAACCTCGTCGCCGGGCTGCAGATCCAGCGCCATCATTGCTATCTGCAGGGCATCGGTGCCATTGGCGCAGGGAATGACGTGCTTCGAGCCTATATAGCCACCAAGGCCGGCAGCAAGATCGGTGACGGCCTTTCCATTGATAAATGCCGTGTTATCCAAAACCTCCTGGATCGCCGAGTCAACTTCACCCTTTATATTTGTATATTGCCGTTTAAGATCTACCATTTGGATGGGCCGCATAGTCTGTTCGTTTATTTGAAAAGTAGTAGTGATTTACATTCCCTTGGGGGCACAAACCTACTGCAAAAATGTGGTTTATCCAATGTTATAGGCTTCAGAACCAGTGACTGCGGACAAGAGTCAGTAACTATTCAAACACAAAATCGGAGACGTTGAGCATTCTTTTCTATCACATTTTTTTATGGTTGTATAAGATAGGTATCCGCCTCATAGCGCCCTGGAACCGGAAGGCCCAGCTTTGGCTGGAAGGCAGAAAGGACCTGTTCGACCGGATAAGATCCTCCCTCTTATCGTCCCCGATCACCAGGGCGAACACCTCCACGGGCGACAACCGCGACGGCCAGACCATCTGGATGCACTGCTCATCGCTCGGAGAGTTCGAGCAGGGACGCCCTGTCCTCGAAAAGCTCCGCGCACGCTCACCGGAATGCCGCATCATCCTGACCTTCTTCTCCCCTTCCGGCTACGAGACCAGAAAGAACTATCCCGGAGCAGACCATATCTTTTATCTGCCCCTGGACAGCCCCGGGAATGCAAGACAATTTGTAGACCTCATAAAACCAGACATGGTCCTCTGGGTGAAGTACGACTATTGGTACTATTTTCTGGTAGAGCTGAAAAAAAGGAATATCCCGACACTGCTGATATCCGGCGTGTTTCGGCCCGACCAGCCATTTTTTCACTGGTATGGACGCCTTCACCGCTATATGCTCGAATGCTTCACCCATCTTTTCGTACAGACCGATACGTCAAAGACATTATTGAGCCGGCTGCGGCTGACTGACCAGGTCAGCGTCAGCGGAGATACCCGCTTCGACCGGGTGATCGAGATCGCAGAGAGCGGCGCCCCCCTGCCACAGATCGAAGCCTTCTGCGGCGACCGGCCCGTCATCGTCGCCGGCAGCACCTGGGAGGAAGACGAAGAAGAGCTGGACCACTACGCCAATACCCACCAGGATATCCGCTTTATCATCGCCCCACACGAGATCGGCGAAGACAGACTGCGGGAAATAGAAGGCCTCTTCCGGCATGCAGTAAGATATTCGGCATGGGAAAAGAATGGCAGGACCGGCGCCGGAGCTCCGGCAGGATGGCCGGAACCAAACGTGCTCATCATCGACAACATAGGCATGCTGTCAAGGCTATATCGTTATGCTACAATTACTTATGTGGGAGGTGGCTTCGGTGACGACGGCGTGCACAACGTCCTGGAAGCCGCCGTATATGGCAAACCGGTCGTTTTTGGACCGGTCATCGAAAAATATATTGAGGCAGTTGAGCTCAACGAGTGCGGAGGCGGACTGATCATCGATAGCGCACTGGAAGCCGAAAAGGCTTTTAACCGTCTCTTACAAAACCCACAGGAACTACGCGAGACGGGCGAAGCATCCCGGAACTATGTCCATTCAAAAAAAGGAGCTACAGACAGGATCATCCGGTTTATCTACGAAAAACGCCTTTTGACCAGCTGATAGAAATGCCGAGTGGTTTCGCGATTCTCGTCCCAGCCTAATTTTACCTTCAGCTCGCGTTCCATCCAATACTCGGCCTCCGGCAGGATCCGAAACCCGTTGATGGTCTTCAGACTCCGCTCGTACATCACTTCGTCACCCCTAAATAGCTGATTAATAAACACATATCTGTCGTTAACACCGATCGCCTTCTTCAGGTCGCGAACCGGCGAATCATTGAGTGTAGACTTCAGGTCTGCTACATCGGACCGCAGCCTGTCATTGAGGGACGAATTGCCGCTGCCTATTACGTCATTGATCTCCCGCGATTTTTGTGACAGGGTAAATCGGTCCGTCGGCTTTTCTGCGAGCGGATCAAATGGCCACTGCCCCCTCTCCGGACCTTTGCCGGGAGGACCCTCTATCGTTTTCTTGACAACGCTGCCGTTCGTGACCGCTGCCGCAACAGCAGGCGCCGCCGTAACAGCGGCCTCCCTTGCAACTCCAGTCTCTATCGCAACAGCCGCCTCCTTCGCAATGCCTGCCTCCACCGCGACGCCCTCCCTCGCAACGCCCAGATTCGTCTGACCATTGCCGACCACGCTCGCGCTGACCGCAGGAGCGGATTCTTTCTTTGGCTGCTGCTGACCAGCAACGATTTTTGCAGAGGATGGCATCATAACCGCTATCTTCGTCGGCATTACCTTCGCAGGGGCGGGCTGACTAGCCATAATCTGGAGCTCCGCTTCAAGAAGCCGGGTGATCTCAAGGAGCTGAGCAGGTTCGGCCTGGTGGTCAAACTGCTCTTTCAGTCGGGTAATCAGTTCTTTAAGTCGTTCCATAGCACTGTTTAAGAGCACTTTTGGGTTAGAAAGTGTAGTGTGAACCGTAAAAAAGTCAAGTGTCCTATAAAGTTATAACAAATTCCGAACCTAATTTATAAGTAGTCTATGTTCATTGAACCCCATATTAAGGGTGAAAAGCGCGGCTGGATCGAAGTCATTTGCGGATCAATGTTCTCCGGGAAAACAGAAGAACTGATCAGAAGGCTAAAACGTGCTAAAATTGCCAATCTAAAAGTCGAGATCTTCAAGCCGGCCATGGATACCCGCTACCATGAGCTGAATATCGTATCACATGACGAAAATGCTATCCAGTCAACACCTATCGACAACTCCCAGACGATACTCCTGATGGCCGGCGAAGTCGACGTTATCGGCATCGATGAGGCCCAGTTCTTTGACGATCAATTGCCTGAAGTCTGCGACCAGCTTGCCGCTCGCGGAGCCCGGGTGATCGTCGCAGGCCTCGACATGGACTACACGGCCAAACCCTTCGGACAGATGCCTCACCTGCTCGCCAAAGCTGAATATATAACCAAGTTACATGCCATTTGTGTGAAATGTGGAAATATTGCGAACTATTCCTACCGCAAGAAAGCACAGTCCGGGCAGATACTGCTGGGTGAGAAAGATACCTATGAACCCCGATGCCGGCATTGCTATTATACCCTGCCTTAGCCCAACCAGGCCTGTATGTTTCCCTGACCAAATTAAAAATTTAACGATTCTTTAGAAATGAACAGCCCCTACATTTGTGGGCCAAAACCCGGATCGATCAGCTCGGCTAAACACATATTAACACTTTTTCGTAAGGACCTCCTGCTGGAGATACGACAGCAATACACCTTCTACGGGGTATTACTATATGTCGCCTCTACCATATTTGTCCTTTATCTGTCAATGGGCGAGCCCGAAAGCACGGTCTGGAAAGGACTTTTCTGGATGATGCAGCTGTTCATCTGCATCAACGCGGTCGCCAAGAGCTTTCTACAGGAAGGAAAAGGACGTCTCCTCTATTTCTATACCATCGCCGGACCCAAAGACTTTATCCTGTCCAAGCTGCTGTTCAACGCGCTGCTGATGATCCTCATGAGCCTGGTAAGCCTCGGGCTGTTTGTACTAATGCTCGGCGATCCGATGCCGAACCCCTTATCCTTTGTTGCGATCAGCTGTCTCGGAGGGATAAGCCTCAGCCTGGTCTTTACCTTTCTGGCGGCCATTGCGGCGCGCGCCCAGCAGAACGCAGCCCTGATGGCCATCCTGGGATTTCCGCTGATCATCCCTCAGCTGCTGCTGCTGAGCCGGATATCCAACATCGCCTTCGAAGACGTGATACAGGGGGGCCTGGCGACCATGAGCGCCGTGCTGCTCGGACTGGACCTCATGATCATCGCGCTGTCCCTGATTCTTTTTCCTTTTTTATGGAAGGACTGAGGTTTCCTATTAACTTTGCGCGGAGTTCGCACATCGATATAAATCAAGAAAGTCGTATGATTCGTCAGAAATGGTGGAAAATATTATGCGGGGTCTTACTTGTCTACACCTTTATAGCAGGGTTTCTCGGGGGAGTTCCGGCGAAACCTATTCTCAATGAAACGATCCGGAATCTCTATTTTCACGTAGCCATGTGGTTCGCCATGATGGTCCTGTTTATTGTCAGCGTCATCTACTCCATACGCTATCTCCGGACAAACAACCACAAATACGATATCTACGCCCTCGAATATACCAAGGGCGGAATTGTATTCGGCCTCCTGGGTTTCACGACCGGCTCGATCTGGGCCCGGTGGACATGGGGAGCTTTCTGGAGCAGCGACCCCAAACAACTGGGCGCAGTCATCGCCCTGCTGATCTACCTGGCTTACCTGGTCCTTCGCAATTCAATGACGGACATGGACAAACGCGCACGCATCGGTGCCGTCTATAACATTTTCGCGTTTGCGATGTTAATGCCAACAATATGGATCATCCCGAGGCTGATGGAAAGCCTCCACCCGGGTGGCATGGGCAACCCCGCGCTGGATACCCACGACATCGACGCCCGGATGAGGGTCGTCTTCTGGCCCGGAGCCGTCCCCGGATGGACCCTGCTCGGAGTCTGGATCACGACCCTGAGAATAAGGCTGGCTCTTTTGCCGGAACGGCGCGAAAGTCTGCATCCGACCCCCAACCAAGCAAGAAAACTTCGTAATGCATAAGAAAATCTACAAACCACTATTCACGTTACTTGCCTGCCTGATGGCCGTTTCCCTATGGGCGCAACCCGCCGGCGACACATCAAAGGTCGAAATGGCCGATAAATTCAGAGCCGACGGAAAGATATATGTGGTGATAGCCGTACTGGTGACAATACTCCTGGGATTGTTCCTCTACGTTATCCGACTGGACAGAAAGATCACCAAGCTGGAAAAAGACTTTAATAATAATTAAGGTACGGACCATGTGGGCGCCTGGAAAAAACGATTGCTTCCACTTCCGATATCTCAAATTAAACCAAGCCAAATGGAATACAAGTTTTTCGAAGCCGTAGAGAAAAGTTTTGATAAAGCGGCAAAACACACCAGCTGGGACCCCGGCATCCTCGAACAGATCAAGCAATGCAACGCCGTGTACCGTATGTTCTTCCCCGTGAAGATCGGGGACAAGATCGAAGTGATAAAAGCGTACCGTGTACAACACTCTCACCACAAGACCCCCTGTAAAGGCGGTATCCGTTTCGCCCCCTCCGTCAACCTGGACGAAGTAATGGCCCTGGCCGCGCTGATGACCTTCAAGTGCGCCATCGTCAACGTCCCCTTCGGCGGCGCCAAGGGCGGGATCACCATCGACCCGAAGAAGTACACCCCCTACGAACTGGAAAAGATCACCCGCCGGTATACCTCCGAGCTGATAAAAAAGAACTTTATCGGCCCCGGCACCGACGTACCCGCCCCCGACTACGGCACCGGCGAACGCGAGATGGCCTGGATACTCGATACCTACATGAGCATGCGCCCCGGCGAAATAGACGCCCTGGGCTGCGTAACCGGTAAGCCCGTTTCACAGGGCGGGGTCCGTGGCCGCCGCGAAGCAACAGGCTTGGGCGTCTTCTACGGCATCCGCGAGGTCTGCAATATGCCCGACATCATGAACCGCCTGAAGATGAAACCCGGCATCGAAGGCAAGACCGTCATCGTTCAGGGTATGGGTAACGTCGGCTATCACGCCGCCAAATTCTTCCGCGAAGGCGGCGCCAAAGTGATCGCCCTCGCAGAATACGAAGGCGCCATCATGAACCCCAATGGCCTCAACGAAGAAGAGGTCTTCCAGCACCGGAAGAAGACGGGCAGCATCCTCAATTTCCCCGGAGCCACCAATATCTCCAGCTCAGGAGACGCGCTCGAGCTGGAATGCGATATCCTCATCCCCGCGGCGCTCGAGAACGTCATCAACGGAACCAACGCCCCCAACGTAAAAGCAAAGATCATCGGCGAAGCCGCCAACGGTCCCCTCACACCCGAAGCCGACGAAGTCTTCGTAAAGAAAGGGATACTGGTCGTTCCCGACATGTACCTGAATGCCGGCGGGGTTACCGTGTCCTATTTCGAATGGCTGAAGAACCTCAGCCACGTTCGCTATGGCCGGATGGAAAAGCGTTTTACCGAAAATATGAACTCCCATATCCTCAGCCAGATAGAAGGCCTCACGGGTAAAAAGGTCAGCCAGAAAGAAAAAGAGTTCATCATGCACGGCGCCGACGAGGTCGACCTGGTGTATAGCGGACTGGAAGAGACCATGATCGCCGCAACCCGCGAGATCATGGAAGCCTGGAAAACCAACCCCAGCATCCCCGACATGCGCACGGCAGCCTATGTCGTAGCCATCAACAAAGTGGGTACTTCATACGCCGAGCTGGGTATCTTCCCCTGATCGCATTCAAATCCGACAAAAAGGCCCGCCACCCGGCGGGCTCCCCTGAAACGGCTACGTTTCAGGACATCATCAAAAAAGTCAGGCCCGACTTTCCCCTACTGAGCCTGACTTTTTTTGTACCTTCATCACGGCAGGCCAGTCCTTTCACTGGTTCGACCGCGCCGCAGCACGCCAGGAGTTAATGCGCATCAGCCGGCCCTCGGCGACGATAGCCCTCATCTGGAACGAGCGCCTGATGGAAACTCCTTCGAACAGGAGTACGAACACCTCATCCTCCACTATGCCGGAGACTACAGGACCGTCAATCACAGGAACATCGCCGACCTCCAGGTCGCAGACTTCTTCCAGCCACAGCCCTCCTCCTCGACCAGTTCGACAACGCACAGGAATTCGACCTCATAGGCCTCCAGGGAAGACTGCTGTCTTCGTCCTATATTCCAAAAGCCGGCGAACGACATGCAAAAATGATCGAAGCGCTGGCCATGCTATTCGAAAAACACGCCGTCGGCGGGAAAGTGATCCTCGGATACGATACAAAAATGTACAGCGGGGTCCTCAGACCATAGCAGCCTTTATCAGCTATTCGTTATAGGCAGGAAGGGCGGGAAGGTCTTCAAAATCCTTCTCCCCCCGGATGAATGCATGGCATTCCTCGCCATTGGTAATGACGATGTATCTGACAGGTATGGCCATGTTATAGCGTAGCACCTGCCAGAGGACACGGCTGTCCAGCCGTTCATTCATCGCCTTACACTCGACCAGCATCCAGGGCTGGGCGGCCTTGTCGAAAATAAGGAGGTCAAAACGCTTGTTCAGCTCACCCAGTTTCATCCTCCGCTCAACCGCCATATAAGACGCAGGATAGTTCTTTACGACCAGCAGGTATTGTATAAAATTCTGGCGGACCCACTCTTCGGGAGTAAGCCGGACCCATTGTTTGCGCAGTTCGTCCCATATCTCCTCTTTCTTTCGCTCAGGCTCTCTGATCTTGAAGGGATAGGGTGGATAGTAGATTTTGATCATTAGCAAAAACTATTTGGTAAATTTACGAATGAAAACCAAAGAAGAAATAGTCAGCAACTGGCTGCCCCGCTATACCGGGGAAAAATTAGAAAATTTTGGCAAGTACATCCTGCTGACCAACTTTTATAACTATGTGCACTTATTCGCCGAGTGGCACAATGTTGAGGTTATCGGAGAACACAAAGCCATGCAGTGCGCCACATCCGGGGACATTACCATCATCAACTTTGGTATGGGCAGCCCCGGCGCAGCCACCATCATGGACCTCCTGACGGCGATAGCCCCCAAAGCCGTCCTTTTCCTCGGGAAATGCGGCGGGCTGAAGAAAAGGAATAAATTAGGCGACCTCATCCTTCCCATCGCGGCCATCCGGGGAGAGGGAACCTCCAACGACTATTTCCCTCCCGAAGTGCCCGCCCTTCCTGCATTTGCCCTTCAGAAGGCGATATCGACGACCATCCGGGACTACGCCGTCGACTACTGGACCGGCACCGTATATACGACCAACCGCCGCGTATGGGAACACGACGAGCACTTCAAGGAATATCTTCAGAAAATAAGGGCCTACGCCATCGACATGGAAACGGCCACCATACTTTCCGTAGGCTTCTACAACAAGATACCGACAGGCGCGCTGCTCCTCGTCAGCGACCAGCCGATGGTCCCCGAAGGTGTCAAGACCGCCGAAAGCGACCTCAAAGTGACCAACGACTACGTCGAGAATCATATCAAAATAGGCATCGACTCCCTCAAACAGCTGATCAACAATGGCCTTACGGTAAGACACCTGCGGTTTTAGCACCACCGTCACGACTATGTCCCAACTACTATCGATTCAAGATCTCAGCATCTCCTTTTCAACAGAAGGCGGCCTTATACCCGGGGTCGAACACGTCAACCTCAACGTGCGGAAAGGCGAGATCGTAGCGCTCGTCGGCGAGTCAGGCTCCGGCAAGTCCATTACGTCGCTGTCCATACTACAGCTGCTGCCCCAGCCACCGGCCCGCTATCTTTCCGGCAGGATCCTCTTCACGGGAAGGGACGGCCAGACCATCGACCTCTTACAGCAATCCCCGCAGCAGCTGCAGTCCATCCGGGGCGCTGAAATAGCCATGATCTTCCAGGAACCGATGACCTCCCTCAACCCGGTGTTCACCTGCGGAGACCAGGTCGCAGAGGCCATCCGCGCTCACAGGCACATACCTGCCGAAGCAGCAAAAAAAGAAGCCATAGCCCTATTTGAAAAAGTACAGCTCCCGGATCCCGCCAATATCTATTCCCGCTGGCCCCACCAGCTGAGCGGCGGCCAAAAGCAGCGCGTGATGATCGCCATGGCGATGAGTAGCCGGCCTTCGCTGCTGATCTGCGACGAGCCGACGACCGCCCTCGACGTGACGGTACAAAAGACTATCCTCCAGCTGATCCGCCAGCTACAGCAGACGGAAGACATGGGTGTGATCTTTATTACACATGACCTGGGCGTCGTAGCAGAAATAGCCGATAGAGCGCTGGTACTTTACCGGGGCAGGGTTGTAGAAGAAGGCGCGGTGGAAACGCTGTTCAGATCTCCCCGGCACCCCTATACAAAAGGACTCCTCGCCTGCCGTCCCGCCCTGCACAAAAAGGGCGAACGCCTCCCGATGGTCAGCGATTTCCTGGAAGCCGCCACCCCGCCGCCGCCAACCGTATCGCCGGCCGCTGCTCCGCCATCATCTCATTCTATCATACAGGTACATAATTTGCACGTATGGTACCCCAAACGCAAAACGCTGCTGGGAAAAGTACTGGAATATACAAAAGCCGTAGACGGCGTTAGCTTCGACGTCTTCGAAGGCGAGACGCTCGGCCTGGTAGGAGAATCCGGATGCGGCAAGACGACGCTCGGCAGGGCGCTGATGCGGCTCGCCACGCCAACCGGCGGCGACATCGTTTTCGAAGGGAGAAATATGGCGGACCTCGGGCCGAAAGAGCTAAAAAACCTCCGCTCACGCATACAGCTGATCTTTCAGGACCCCTACTCTTCACTTAACCCGCGCCTGACCGTAGGGTCGGCGATAGCCGAAGCGCTCAGGGTCCATGGGGCCGCGGCGACCGAACAGCAGCGCCGCCAGCAGGTGACGGGACTCCTGGAAAAAGTAGGACTAAAGGCAGAACATTTCGACCGGTATCCGCACGAATTCTCGGGCGGCCAGCGCCAACGGATAGTGATAGCCCGGGCGCTCGCCCTGCGACCCACATTCGTCGTCTGCGACGAGTCGGTCTCAGCTCTGGACGTCAGCGTACAGGCGCAGGTGCTGAACCTCCTCAACGACCTGAAAAAAGAATTTGGCTTCACGGTGGTGTTCATCTCGCACGACCTGGGAGTGATACGCTATATCAGCGACAGGATCTTGGTAATGAACAAAGGACATATCGAGGAGATAGGCCCCGCCGAAGAGGTATACAACCATCCCCGGAGCGAATATACCAGAAGACTCATCGAAGCAATACCAAGGGGAATAGAGGTAGGATAGCCCCCCGGTACACCGGCCGCGGTCCTAATCCTCATCGGCGCGCCCCCCGAAATATTCCCCGTCCATAAAAAAATTGGCGGCGCTGCGGCGGCGCGAGAACAAGAGCCGCTGCCACTGCTGGTCGAACTGTCCCAGCACCGGAGTATCGGCGCGGAGACGCTTGCCGGTCAGCGACACAAAGCTCGGATCTGTGCTGATATCCTTATGCGCAAGAGGCTGAAAGCCGCTGAGACCGATCATCCATTCATCATCCCGGTTGATCTTATACTTGAAGTAGTAGACATAGCCCTTGTTGGTCTTGAACTGGCTGGGCCTTTTGTCGACCAGCTGAATATCGGCAAAATCACCGCCGCCATGGCTGGCGACCAGCAGGCTGCGCGCGATCGCCTCCTGGGTCCTGCCGGCCTTCGGGAAGCGGTCGTCTTTGCGGATGGCTATGAGATTGCGCAAAAGCCGGCTTCGGGATGCGTCGCTGGCCGCTAGCGCCTGGATGACGGAGTCCGCCACCGGCCTGTTATGCCGGAGAAGAAGGACAGCCGCGTTCAGCCGAAGCCCTGGGTCCTTGCTCCGCAGCAGCCGGTCGAAGAAATGAGGGACAGTAGGGTTCTTGTCATAAAAAGGCTCCAGCAATATCGCATAGTCGTCCAGGTCATTGGCTCCATTGTCGTCACCGTCGGAGTCGCCGTCGTCGTCTTTATCGTCGTCCTTCTTTTGCAGCCTTCTCTCGTCCTTGCCCTCCTGCTTCTTCCACTGGATCTTGGCGTCAAAGTAGACCTGGCTGAAATAAGAGGCGTAGTCTGACGCATGCAGATAGCCGCTGTCGACTAAGGTGGCCAGCAGCGACTGGATATTGGACTTGTAGTCGTCCACGGTGGCCAGCTGCAGCAGGTCGGGGAAGAGCGTACGGGCCAGGGGCAGCGAGTCTCCGATATCCTGGAACAGGTAGTTATAGTCGGAGGCATTGTCGAAGACCGGCGGGTCCTGCACGATCAGCTGCCGCAGCAACATATAGGCGGCGGCGGTCTTATGATGCGCCAGCGCCTTCAGGACGGCATTCTGGAACGTGCTGGTGTCCCCTACCCGATCATAAATATTCTTTAGTCCGTCCACGACGCGCCGGATGACAGCAGAATCATTGATGTAGCCCAGCTCGTTGATAAATTTCGTCTTCGTCTCGAAATAGTCCTTCCCGTTATAGGGAAGGGTATTGATCGCCGTCAACAGGGCATTTAGCCCCGTAGGCCCGAAATATACATTGGGGATCGCCGTCTTGGCGTGCCTGGCGGCAACGGAATCCTTACTGTAAAAATCGCTGATGAACAGGTCCAGCTTGGACGCAAACACCGAAGACCCGGAAGACCGGTTGATCGGACGCAGACTGCCATAGAACCGGCTGATGAAGGGACTGCCGCCCTGCACCGAGTCACCCAGGGAGATGACACGGAAAAGTATATTGTCTTTGAGGAAAACACTCATCCGGATACGCCGCAGCGTATTGGTGTCGGAAAGAACAAGCCTGTAGCCGGCCACCACAGCCGCCGGACGATAGGCAGGGGTGGAAGACACATCGCCGGCAGCAGCAAACAGGCTGTCCGTCGAGTAGATCGGCTGCTTTTCCGCGATCAGCAGATCACGGCGCAACCGCTTCTCACCAGTCTCTTCCAGCCAGAAAGAAGCCGTATCCTTTGGAAAATAGTATTTGGGGAAAGGCTCCGCCGAAACAAAAACCGCCTCACCCGTGGAATCATCCTGGAAAAGGGCGGTCTTTGGTCGCGGCCAATAGCTGTCATAATCCGGTATGGAGTTGAGGAATTCTTCGCTGGTCGCCCGCTCGAGGATGCCCCGCATGCCCGCATCCACATCCGGGACCATCGGCGTAGTAACGCTGATCTTTATGAACGTATCGATATAGTTGCGAAAGGTAGGATAACGGTAAGGAGTAAAGGCAAAAGAATCAAAAAAGGCGGGGAATGCCTTATCCCTGACCGTTGTACGGGCAGCCAGGAGATAGTAGTCCGGCCCCCGGATGATATACCGGGCCCTGATAAAGGCGCCGTCCTTCTCCTGGTAGGTCGCGTCCAGACAGGGATAGCCATTGCAGAGGCCCATGCGGCGGCTCAACGGCTTGTCGACCCAGTCCGAGAGACTAAAACTCTTTTCCATAAGCGCCAGGTCGGCGGTGTCTTCCTCAATGAACCGATAGTTCTGGACCGTCTTCTTCCAGAGCAGAAAAGCATCTCCCGTAGTCGTATCGGTACACTCGTATTCCCATCTTGTGACACCATCCGGCGTCGCCGTGTTCTTGTTCTGCTCAGGGGTCCCGGGCCAGCGGATGGTAAACCCACCCCGGACTGGCGTAAAGCTGGCCCACCCCGCCGGACCGTTCTTCCGGATATGTATGGAATTAAAGAACTGATCCGCCTCCGAACCATCAGCATAGCCATTGGTGCCGCTGATCTTGAACACCCAAACTTCGTAGGGAGTGATCAGGATATTGTAGCGCTGGATATCCCCACGACGGGTACGGCCGGTTATGTCAAAACCCCTGTAACCGCTGCGCGTGATGGCCGTCTTTTTGAGTATCTTCCCGGGAATGTTCTCATATAGAAGACTGTCGACCTTCTTCAGGACCACGTCCTCCCGCTGCCCGAAAAAGGTGCCGTGCGTCTTTACCCGGCTGATCAGATAATAGGCGCCATTGCTCATGTCCGCATACTGCCAGGTCTCGTCGGTCCGGCTGTCCGACCGGCGGTAGAGCTTCCCGGGCAGCTGAACAGAAAAATCGCCATCCGCCGATGAAAAGGCCGAAAAGCTGACTGGCACCTTGATCTTATCGATATCATCCCGGCGAAGTGCGTCACGGTCAGGCATGACCACAGGACGGAGCGTATAGCCTTTCTGCCGCAGCAGCTCGATCACCCCCCTTTTCCCTGGCAGATGCGCCGCCCCAACGCCGACGAACAGCGAGTGCTTCTTTACGATGCTGTCGATGGACGCGGCCTGTATCTCGTTGCGACGATAGAGGAATTTCTCCATATAGGCTTCGGAAGGCTCCATTAGCCTCTCCAGGGAGTCGAGCAGATCGAGATCGCCCTTGCGATAGGCTTCCTGGGTCTTGCGCTCGATGTCGAATGAAGACTCTCCGTCAACACCAGGGGCCTTCTTTTTCTTATCCTTTAGCATATCCTGGGCGGCCTCCATGATCAGCCGCTCGGTCTGGAAGAAATTCTCGACGCCGGTAGCCTGTTTGCCGAGCTTTTTACCGGTCTGATAGATATAAAGATCGAGATAGGTGTCTTCTTCGAAATCCGCTCTGTTACGGTAGGTCCGGTAAAGCAGACCGTTGATGATGGTGGGCTCATTGGAAAGGGCGGACTTCAGCCGGTCATCGTATTTTTCCAGCTGAAAGGACTTCTCATTGATAAAATCCCCCGGCGCACCCTGGGTAAAGAACCGCAGGTTGGACTGCAGACTCTCGAACCGGAACATCTGATCCTGCCACAGCTGGGGGTCCAGCTCCAGCGCTACTACGTCCGCATTCTTAATATCAAGGTAGAACGAATCGCTCAGATGAAAGACCAGCTTGCTGCTGACGTGCATGGTCCCAAAAAGATAGGACGGCTTTTGCAGGCCATTCCCCGTGATCTCCCAGAGCAAAGCCGGGTATTTTTTCTCCGGGGCGGCAGCCGTCAATGGCCTGGCCGGTGAGGCGGAATTACCCGTCCGTTTTTGCGCCGCCAGAGATAAACACAAAAATATAAGGAACAGGGAGACCGCTGGCCGGGCATATTTCGTCGGGGTCCATCTCATCATAAAGAGAATTAAGCGCTTCACATGAAGATGCATAAAAGACGGGAATTCCGGAAAATTATTTTGATCCGGTCCAAAAATGATTTTTGCAATATGGCGTTTTTCTTTGTACCTTTGCCCGCTTACAAAAAATCATGCCGTAACATGATATCAAATCGGGTGCCGTAAGACCTGGTTTGCACCGGACAAGTTCCGATATCTCTATTACCACCTCGCTGGTATCATGTGCGATAGTCATTGGGCGGCCGCTGGGCCCCAATGAAAAACAAATAAAATAATACAATAGCACATGAAGCTTTCACAGTTCAAGTTTGACCTTCCTCTGAATCTCATAGCCCAACACCCTGCGAAAAAAAGAGAAGACAGCCGGATGATGGTCGTACATCGTAAGACGGGTCTGATCGAAAACAAGCACTTCCGTGACATTCTTGACTATTTCGACGACAAAGACGTATTCGTCGTTAACAATACCAAAGTATTCCCCGCCCGCATGTATGGCCGTAAAGAGAAGACGGGCGCAAAAATTGAAGTATTCCTCCTCCGCGAGCTGAACAAGCCCAACCGCCTCTGGGACGTGATCGTTGATCCCGCAAGAAAGATCAGGGTCGGCAACAAGTTGTATTTTGGCGACAACGACGAACTGGTAGCAGAAGTCATCGACAACACCACCAGCCGGGGACGTACGATTCGCTTCCTCTGGGACGGCAGCGACGACGAATTCCGTCAGCAGCTGGAATTCCTCGGCGAAACACCCCTGCCCAAATACATCAAACGCAAGCCCGACGAAGAAGATAAGGAGCGCTACCAGACGGTTTACGCCAAGCATGAAGGCGCCGTCGCCGCCCCCACGGCTGGCCTCCACTTCAGCAAGGAATTGATCAAGCGCCTCGAGATAAAAGGTGTCCGGTTCGCCGAGATCACCCTCCACACGGGCCTGGGCACCTTCCGACCCATCGAAGTGGAAGACCTCAGCAAGCACAAGATGGACGCCGAGTACTACCGCATCGAAGACGACGCCTGCAAGGTCGTAAACAAGGCCCGTGTAGGCAACCACCGCATCTGCTCCATCGGCACTACGACGATGCGCGCGCTCGAATCCTCCTTCACCGCTGAGAAGCTGCTGAAGCCCTCCGAAGGATGGACCAACACCTTTATTCACCCTCCCTATCAGTTCAATATCGCCGACGCCCTGGTGACCAACTTCCACCTGCCCAAGACCAGCCTGCTCATCATGGTATGCGCTTTTGCTGGCTATGACCTGGCAATGGAAGCGTACAAAAAGGCGATCAAAGACAAATACCGCTTCTTCAGCTACGGAGATGCGATGCTTATCCTTTGATGACCCAGATCTGCATATGAAAAAAATACCTTTTCTCACCCTTGCACTGTTCCCCTTCATTATGGCGACAGCACAGCAGGAACTACCCCTATATGGGGCCGGACCTATCCCCAATTCCAAACCTGGCCAGGACCAGGAAATTAGAAACCCGGGCTCACGCGGTCCCTGGGACTATGGCCTCAGCAAAGTAAGCCGGCCAACCCTGACGGTATTTCTGCCTGAAAAAGGTAAAGCAACCGGAATGGGCATCGTCGTATGTCCCGGCGGCGGATATTCGCACCTGGCCATGGGACACGAAGGCTTGGAGATAGCCCACTTGCTGAACGAAAATGGCATTGCAGCCTTTGTGCTTAAATACCGGCTTCCCAGCGATTCGACCATGGTCGACAAGACCATCGGCCCCCTGCAGGACGCACAGCGGGCCATCCAGCTGGTGCGCGAACGCGCGAAAGAATGGGGCGTCGACACGGCAAGGGTGGGAATAATGGGCTTTTCTGCGGGTGGCCACCTGGCCTCGACAGCCGGCACCCATTTTCAAAGGACGACCATTCCCAACGACAACCACGTCTCCCTCCGCCCGGACTTTATGATACTCCTATACCCGGTGATCAGCTTCTCCGACTCCATAGGGCATAGGGGATCACGCGACAATCTCATCGGAAAGAACCCATCCCCCTCTCTCATTACGGAGTACTCAAACGAGCTGCAGGTCACGGAACAGACGCCTCCAGCCTTTATCGTACACGCGGAAGACGACAGGACGGTCCCGGTCGCCAACAGTATTCGTTTTTACGAGTCGCTGCTGCACAACAAAGTACCCGCCGAGCTGCATATCTACCCCAGGGGCGGACACGGTTACGGGCTGCACAACGCTACCACAAAAGACCAGTGGTCCGAAAGACTGCAGAACTGGCTCGCGACACTACCGGCCAAAAGCGACTCCTGAGCTATCTGGAGAAAGCGGCTCCTGAACTATCCGGGAAAAGCAACTCCTAATTTTACACCCAGCGCCTTCAGGTCTTCCACGACGGGCGGCAGCAGGGGGATACCGGCCGCAAGCCGTTCGGATTCCATTTCCCGCTCAGGATCTCCGGGGATCAGCACCTTTTCATGACCAGGCGCGGGCTTCGCGCCGCGAAAACGGCGTATCCAGTTGTCCATATGTTGTTTGAACTCCTCCGCAGGACGGAAAGCGTCGATGCGCATAGCCCCCAGAAAATGACCGATGCCCTTCCCGGGCATACCTGTCGGCATTGGAACATAAGCAGGAAAAGGAGGCACCCAGGGACCATAATTGGCCCCGCTGAGAACTGCCGAAAGGATATCGACGACAGCGCCCAGCGCATAGCCCTTGTGGCTGCCATGGTCCCGGTCGCCACCCAGCGGCAGCAGAGCCCCGCCCGACCGTAGCTCGTGGGGATCGACCGAAGGACGGCCATCCTTGTCCTGTATCCAGCCCAACGGCGCCTCCTCACTCTTGCGCTGCAGGATCTCCAATTTGCCGTTCGCTGCCGTAGTCGTCGCCAGATCGGCGACAAAAGGAGGCTCCTCCCCTGCAGGGATAGCAAAACACATCGGATTGGTGCCCAACAGCCGCTCGACGGAGAACGTAGGCGCTACCAGCGCACTGGCATTGGTCATCGCGACGCCGATCATACCCCTTTCGACAGCCTGCAGAGCATGATACCCGGCGATGCCGAAATGATTGGAATTTTGAACGCTGACCCATCCCGTCCCCACCTTCTCCGCCTTTTCAATGGCGACCTGCATGGCGTAGGGCGCCACGACCAGCCCCAGACCGCTGTCCCCGTCTACAACAGCAGTAGACGGCGTTTCGTGGATGACACGGATATTGGGTTTAGGATTGGCCCTGCCGGCCTCGTGCAGACGGACATAACCGATAAGACGGGCCACTCCATGGGAATCGATCCCGCGAAGATCCGCGCTGAGCAGGGTGATGGCCGCCGTACGCGCGTCTTTGACAGGACAGCCGATCCGCAGGAATATCGAAATAGTAAAATCAAGAAGTTCAGAATAGGGTATTGTCATAGTGCGTAAAGATACGAACCTACCCCCTCTCCTTCATCCCTTCCCCATCCCAATAAACAATCCTTTTGTCAAAATAGCTCTGGTTGGCCAGCAGACAGGGCGCCGCGGCGCGAAATCCAAAGACCGCATCTTCCACCACCGGGCTCCCCGTTCGGACACTATGAAAAAAATTGGTCAGATGTTCCAGATGCTCATCATAACCGTCCGGTACCTTGTATACCGTCGGGGGAGGCATGCCATAGCTTCGCTTGTCCGGCGGATATTTCTGATCATAGGCGCTGGTCAGCTGATCCTGCATGGCTTTCGGATACGTGGTGAGCGCATCCCAACCACCTATACCCGGCGCCTCCGGCATCTTGTGATGGTGGATACTAAAACCGTTATATCCCATTTCCATCACTCCCTCCGAGCCGATAAACCGCACCGTGCTGGTCTCACCCTGGGCGCTGATAAAATTAACGCGGAGCATCAGCTGAAACGACGGATGCTCAGGAGTCGCAGAATAATGCATGATCGCCGTCAGGACATCCGGCACATCCCGGCCATCCTTCCAATACGCGATCTGCCCCGAAGACATGATCGTGTCAGGCCCCGTCGAACCAGTGATAAAATGAATGCCCGAAAGCAGGTGTACAAACAGGTCGCCCGCGACACCCGTCCCAAAATCCCGATAGTTGCGCCACCAGAAGAATTTTTTGGGATCATAGGGCTCATGGGGCATGCCCGCGATATAACGGTCCCAGTCTACCGTCGTCGGCGAACCATCTGTTGGCTGAGTATATTCCCAGGCGCCCAGCGCGCTCTGCCGGTCGAACGAGGCCTCAATACAGGTAAGCTGACCGATCTCGCCCTCCTTGTACAGGTCCCTCGCCCTGGCATAAGCGATGCTGCTGACACGCTGGCTCCCGATCTGAATGGGCTTGCCCGACCGGCGCTGCGCGGCAATAAGCGGCAATCCCTCGCTGACCCGATGGACCATGGGCTTCTCACAGTAGACAGCCTTTCCCTTTTCCAACGCCGCCGTGGCGATCCGCGCATGCCAGTTGTCGCTGGTGGCGATGATAACGGCATCGATGTCCTTTCTGTCCAGTATCTCCCGGTAGTCTCTGGTCGTATACAGATCGCCGCCATATACTTCTTTGGCCCGCTGCAGCCGCCCCGTGTAAAGATCACAGGCGGCGACCAGCCTGACGCCGGGCACCCTGACGGCGGCTTCGGTATCGTTATACCCCATGATCCCCATCCCGATGCAGGCGATCTGCACGGTATCGTTCGGACTCACCCGACGAGGGTTCTCGATCATTCGTACGGCGGAGGTTTTACCTTCGGAAGGATCTTCCCCTCCGGAAGAAAAAGAAGGGATGCCGCCTCCGGATATAAGGAGCGACATCCCTCCAAGCTTTTCGATAAAGTCACGGCGAGAGCTCATATAGCATTGGTTTGCTATAAATTTACAGCTTACTCACCTGATCATTGTAAAATTTCACGGTATTAATGACGTCCGGTACATTATTCTGCCAGTTGCCTTCGCGCTCGATCGAGAACATTCCCTTGAAATGCTGACGCTTCAGCTCCTCGAAGATGGGCGCAAACTTTATGACGCCCGTCCCCACGACGAGGTCGTTCGCCTTCGTATTGCCGGCCGAATCGACGTCCTTCAGGTGTACGCCATAGACGTGTCCTTCCAGCTTCTTCAGGCACTCCACCGGATCCAGCCCATTGCGCGTCCAGTGACCGATGTCCGCACATGAGCCGATATGCGCGTGTCCCTTGACCGCAGCCAGCACCGAGTCAGGATGCCAGTAAGCATTGGGACGGGGGTGGTCGTGTATCGCAACATTGATCCCATAAACGCCGGCAAGGCTGTCGATGCCATCCCACTGGTTCTTCAGAGGTTCCGCAGTAATATAGCTGAGCCCAAACTCCCTGGCCAGGTCAAAGTATTGGCGCCATTCGTCAAGGGTCTTAGGGGTAATAACACCCATCGCGACGATCTGGATCCCCTTGGATTGCAGCAGCTGCTTGATCTTCGCCCTGCTCTCGGGGGACATCCTGATCCCAAACGTGTCCTTCATGTCACCTCCCAGCGGCTGGCCGGGAAAGGCCTCCACATATTTTACCCCTGCGCTGTCGGTCCTCGCGATGCTGTTTACAAATGGGCCAGCCTCGTGGAATGTCCACAGCTGTACGCCGAGCTTCCAGTCTTTGGCGATAGAGGCCGCGCCGCTGTCCGATCTTACCGCGGCAGAGTCGGTCTTTGCCTCGCTGCCGCCATTGCCGCCGCAACCGGTAAGCACAAGCGCCGCAGAGAGACCGAGCAGACAGCCAAACGTTAGTTTTTTCATGTCAATTGATTTATTAAGGCGTTGAAATTAAGGGATTTTCAACAGTCGGCACAAGCTAAAATTGTGGCAAAAAAATAACCCAAAAAATATTTTTTTGCCCCCTATCGCTAATATCTGTACACTCGGCCAATGGGAGAACTTCGTCGGAGCTGCTTAGATCTTCGGCTCGCACCACTGGTGCGACCCTCGATCGTACCCTTCGCAATAGGCTCGGGTACCCTCCTTCTCGTTCGTTCCCTTCGCGGGGCTCGGGAATGTACAAACTGGACTCCGTCCAGTTTAGCCATTTCTCTCTAATTTAGCTGCCATGAAATATTTGTTGCTGTTGCTGCTGCTGCCGGCGGCCGTCCGGGCGCAGACAAAAAGGGAAGACATCTACTCCGATTTCGTATTGTACAACAGGCGGGTGGCCCTCGAAAAAGACCTGCACGAACGCATTATCGGCAAACACTTCTCGCTGCCCCTGGACAGCAACTCCGAAGACGGCTACCTGTCAGGCTGCTGGGCCGTATCTCAATTCCTGTTCGATGGACCCGAGGTCATGGAAGGTTTCCGTCGTCTCTTTGCCGGCTACGACTCGCTCTCTTATGATACCCGCCGGGCGCTGCTGGAGGCGGTGTATGCGGTCGCGCCAGAAAAATTCATCTCCAGCATCGACACGCTGCTGCAGCGCGAAACGAACCCCAGGCTTTTTGCCCTCTGCGCCGTATACCTGTACCGGCAGGACACCAGCACGGACAATGCGAACAGGCTGAAGATAAAGCTTGTCGAAAAATTTCCCTCCGACACGCTGCCCATCCTCTCAGAGCTGACCAGCTATCTCAGCTACCACAGCGGCCTGGTAAAAAGCAAAACCCCGCGCATATCGGACCTGCTTTCCTACCACCGCGGCGACGGACAAAAGACGATCTACTCTTTCCAGCGCTGGCGCCGGGACTATCCAGGCATGGCGATCGTACAGAACGCAGACGGCAGCTTTGTCCGCGACGCCCAGGGCAGGCTGCTGGTCTTTGAGCAGCTGGCGAGATCCGGATCCGACCTGCCCTCGTTCCTGACCAACGGCAGCACCCCGCAGGGCGTCTATAGCATACAGGGAACCGACGTCTCCAGGACGAACTTTATCGGCCCTACCCCCAACCTCCAGCTGTTGCTGCCCTATGAAGGCAGCTGGAACCGGTTCTTTCACGACTCGCTGGTGGACCCGCGCAGCGTTGCAGCGATCATGGTGCATACCCCGGAAGCCAGGGACGAGATGCAGACGGACTCCCTGGACCTGTACCTGCGGCTGCTTCCACCGGGCTGGAGAAGATACGCTCCGATGATGGAAGCCTGGACAGCAGGCCGGCTGGGCCGCACAGAGATCATCGCCCATGGCACGACGATCGACCCGGAATACTTCAGGGGAAAACCCTTCTACCCCCTGACACCCACCATGGGATGCCTGTGCGGCAAAGAGTTATGGAATCCGACCAGCGGACATCCCCTGGTCAGCGAGCAGAACAGCCTGGTCAACGCCTTTTTATCGACCCCGGGAAGGACGGGATATCTGATCGTCGTCAATATCGACGACCAGCGCAAACCGGTCAGCCGCGAGGAAGTAGAGGCGCTGGTAGCCGGGAAGAGATAGAGGCCCTCATAAAATACAGCGCGCTAGCGGATCAGCAGGAAATCCCGGATACCATCTGCAGTGCTGGCAGGCAGAATGCCCAGCCAGAAGGACAAGACCGTCAGCACAACCAACGTCGCATAGATAGCGCCATAAAAGAAGGGTTGCAGCATTCCTTCTTTTGCCTCCTCCACCTCTGGCGCTTCTGCAAATAATACCCCGATGACACGCAGGTAATAATAGAAACCGACAATGCTGGTCAGCACCAGCACAACCACAGGAAGCCATAAATGCTGCCGGACTCCGGAAGCCAGCACAAAGAACTTGGCCGGGAACCCTGCGGTCAGCGGAATGCCGGCAAGCGACAGCAGCGCGATGGTGAAGACGGCCGCTATCAGCGGTCTCTTCCAGAACAAGCCCCGGAAATCGGCCAGGTCTTCTGCCTCTTTATTCCGGTTGGATAGCAGGATGATAACCCCAAAGGCCGCCAGCAACGCAATGCTGTAAGCCAGCAGGTAGAAGACGGACGCCTGCATCCCCGCCTCACCGACCGTCAGGAACGACACCAGCAGATAGCCAAAATGTGCGATCGAAGAATAGGCCAGCAGCCGCTTGACATTCTGCTGAAGAAGAGCCAGCAGGTTACCCGTTATCATGGACGCAACTGCCAGAACGACAAAGATGGTACTGACCTCCGGGTGCTCTTGGAGGTGGATGCTTTGCGCAAATCGCAGCAGTACGGCAAATACCCCGATCTTCGAGACAGTGGCGATAAAGGAGGTGACAGGCGTCGGCGCACCCTGGTACACGTCTGCAGCCCAGAGATGGAATGGCACCAACGCCAGCTTAAAACCTATGGCAACGACCATGATGCCCGCACCCATGACGAACAGAATAGAGCCGGAGGGGACAATAGCCGTAAGATCCATCGTTCCTTTATCCATATAGATCAGCGCCATACCGAAGAGCAGGAAGGCAGAAGAAAGAGCCGCCAATACTAAATATTTCATACCGGCTTCTACCGCATTATTCCGGGTTCGCAGGTAGGCGACGAGAGCATACAGGCTTACACTCAGCAATTCCAGGCCTATGAAAAAGGAAATAAAATGCACGCTGATGGTGAGAATGGTCGCACCCAAAGTGGAAAGGAACAGCAGGATATAGTATTCCTTCGGATTTTCTTCCCGCTCTTCAAAATAAATAAAGGAGAACAGTCCGATGATCAATACGCAAAAGACGATGAGGGCGGTGAACAGCAGCGCCAGACCGTCTATTCTGAACAGCGGCGGCACCGACACGGGTAAGATGGACCTCACCTTCAGAAGGGCCGCGATCACCATGCACATCAGCATAAAACCAACCACCTGGATCACGGTGTGGCTCCTCCGAAATGCGATCAGGAGAATTACCACCAGCGAGGCGGTGGCCAGCAGGGTATAAGGAAGAAGTGCGTCAAATTGCGTGCTTGTCATTGGATTGTTTTTAATTGCTTACCAGCAGCCGGACCACCGGTCTTACCAGGTTGATCACAGGCTGCGGAAATAATCCCAGGGCTACGATACTGACGCTCAACGTCGCCAGCAAAAGCCACTCTCTGCCGCTGAGGTCCTGCACCGCAGTGCCGCCCCGCACAGGGCCCAGAAACACCTTTTGCATCATACGTAGTGAATACAGCGCCGAGAGCACCAGACCGCCACTGGCAAGAACAGTAAGAACCGGGCTGACCAAAAAAGTACCCAGCAGGATGAGGAATTCGGCGATAAAATTTCCGAGCATGGGCAGTCCCAGCGAGGCCATGGTAAAGAGCATGAATACCCCTCCCATAGAAGGCAGCGCCGTCCACAATCCTCCCATTAGCCCAAGATCCCTCGTATGTAGTCTTTCCTTTAGCATTCCGGCCATTACGAAGAGGGCGCCGGTGCCAATACCATGCGTGAGGATCTGCATGACAGTGCCCTGCATCGCAATTTCACGAAAACTGAAGATGCCCAGGAGCACAAAACCCATATGGCTGACAGACGTATAAGCTATCAGCCGTTTGAGATCGGTTTGAGCAAAAGCAAGCAGGGCGCCATAGACAATGCCTGCCACACCCAGCGGAATAGCCCAGTGGGCAATGGCCGCCGAATCCCCGGGAAACAAAGGCAATACTATGCGGATAATGCCGTAAGCCCCCGTCTTCAATAACAACCCCGCCAATATAAGGCTGCCCGCAGTAGGGGCCTCGCTGTGAGCATCGGGTAGCCAGTTGTGGAGAGGGACCACCGGAAGCTTGATGGCAAAGGCAATTAAGAAACCGGCTACGATCCATTTCGAGGCGGACGGATCGACGGCAGTGTTCAGCAGGCTGAAATAATCAAAAGTATAGCTGCCGGTGCGCTGCCCATGTATGAAATATAAGGCGAGAATGGACAGCAGCATCAACAGGCCGCCGGCCTGCGTAAAAATAAAGAACTTATAGGCAGCATAACGGCGTCGGGTATCTCCCCACAAGGCGATGAGAAAATACATCGGCACCAGCATGACCTCCCAGAAAAAATAGAACAGAAAAAGGTCCATCGCCACAAAGACCCCGCTGATACCCGCCAGGGTCCACAGCAGACAGAAAAAAAAGAACCCCGTTCGCTCCCTGATCTCTTTCCACGAACATAGTACCGCCAGCACCCCGAGAAAAAAGGTCAGCAAAAGCAATACAAGACTCAGACCATCCATCGCCAGGTGGAAGCCGATACCAAACGACGGTATCCAGCTGGCCCGGAAGTCGATGAACCAGGGTCCCCGCAGTTCAGGACCACTAAAGTGCACCCAGCAATAGACCGACAGGCCAAGACCCAAAAGCGACGCCACGAGGGCGATCCATTTCGGAGCGGCCGCGCTCCACTGCGCCGAAAGCCAGCACAGGACTCCTCCGATCAGCAGCACGCCTATCATGACAGCCAGTATCATAAGAAGAATTGTAAGGTTATAATAAAAAGCACGCCGATAAGCACCCCTGCGATATACCACCGCAGCGAACCATTTTGCGAAACCGACAGCAGGCTGCTTAGGGTCAGACTGGCCCTGACGACCCCCTTGTTGAGCCAGTCGAGCCAGTCCGGCTTGTTGATCCCGGAAATGAACAGGAAGGGCCTTACGAACAGGGTCCTGTAAAGAGCATCGAACCCCCATCCGTTCAGGAAAAAAAGGCGGACCGCCCGAATACGCGCAGACTGCCGCCATCGCAACAGCACTTCCTGTCGCCGCCGGTATAGCACATATCCCGAATAAATACCCAGCAGCGTCACCGCCACTGCGATCAATTGAAAGAGCCCTTCGGAGGGAAGACCATCTTTTAGCACAGGGGCCGGCAAAACACCTTCCAAAAACCTTGAGAACAGCCCCCGTGGCCACTCGATAAATCCCGCAGTCACCGCTAACACGGCCAGGATAACCAGGGCGATCGTCATGACCTTGCCAGGTTTCTCTGTTACAGGCGTCCGCTGCTCTCCGCCAAAAACAACCACGACAAGCCGGGTACTATAAAATGCCGTGAGCCCCGCCCCCGCCAGAGACAGCAGATAAAGAAAGACACTGCCGCCACGGGCGCTATAGGCATACCAGAGTATGGGATCCTTGCTGTAGAATCCAGCGCTTACAAATGGTAACGCCGCAAGTGCCGCCGCTCCCGCTAAAAAGGTATAGAAGACCAGGGGCAGCCGTCTTCTCAGTCCCCCCATCCTGAAGATGTCCTGTTCATGGTGCAGGGATTCGATCACCGCCCCGGCAGCAAGGAATAACAGCGCTTTGAAAAAGGCATGCGTAAAGAAATGGAATATCGCCGCCCCCCAGGCCCCCAGTCCAAGGGCAAGGAACATATACCCTATCTGGCTGATCGTGGAATAGGCCAATACTCTCTTGATATCCGTCTGCACCATTGCGCTGCACCCTGCCACGAACAGCGTAATGCCGCCGATAAGGGCCGTTGCCGCCATAGCCTGCGGCGACAGCAGGAATAGCACGTGCATTCTCGCAATGAGGTAGACACCCGCGGTAACCATGGTAGCGGCATGTATCAGCGCGCTGACCGGCGAAGGCCCGGCCATGGCATCCGGCAGCCACGTCTGTAAAGGGATCTGCGCAGACTTGCCCATGCCCCCGGCCAGCAACAAAAATGCAATAAGCGTTATATCATTGGCCCCCCTCAAAAATTGATGCGGCGAGCGCTGAAGAATGGTTTGGATATCAAAGGTCCCCAGTTGCCTGTACAACAGGAAGAGACCGATGAGCATGGCCGTATCTCCTATCCTTGTCACAAGAAAGGCCTTATTGGCCGCGCTGCAGTTGGCGGGCATTTCATACCAGAACCCTATCAGCAGATAGCTGCACAATCCAACTCCTTCCCATCCCAGGTATAACAGCACGAGGTTATCCGCCATCACCAGCAAAAGCATGGCGCCAACAAATAAATTCATACAGGCAAAAAATCGGGCGTGATCCCGGTCGTGTTTCATATAGGCGGTGGAATAAATATGGATCAGCGCTCCGACAAAAGTGATGATGAATACAAATACCAGGGTCAGCGCGTCCACTCTCAGCCGGAAGGCAACGGAAAGATCGCCCGTCGTAAACCAATTCCACAACAGTAAATTATATTCTCCCGGGACCGGCGGAACCTGCAGCCATCGGATGCCCACAACCATGGTCAGCAGCGCCGCCACGACAACCGTGCCCACTCCAATGACCGCAGCTGCACTCCTGGGCAAAACCCTTCCTCCCAGCGATAGCACCAGGAACCCCAAAAAAGGCAGAGCAGGAATATATCCAAGCATATTGTAAATTATTAGTTGATCAATCGCTCAATTCCTTCAGATCCTCCACGTCCAGTGTCTTATGCTGATGATATATCTGCAGCACCAGCGCCAGTCCTACCGAGATCTCCGCAGCCGCCATTGCCAGTATGAACAGGAACATCACCTGCCCGTCGGGCTGATGCCATTTGGCGCCCGCCGCCACAAACGCAAGACCCGAAGCATTCAGCATGACCTCCACGGCAATGAGTATGAAGATGATATTCTTCCGGGTTAACGCCGCCGCCAGCCCCAGCACAAATAGCGCTGCGGCAACGACAAGGACGGTATTTGCACCAATGGGCGTCATATATTTATTTCGTGTTCTCCCATTTCCTTTTCCTCCAGGAACCTGTGTAGATGCTTCTTAGGGTGCTTCCCGATATGCGCTGCCCCTACAATGCCTGCCATGAGCAGAAACCCTATGAGCTCCACCGCAATGATGTATCCTCCATACAGAGACATTGAAAGCCTTTTCGGGTCCACGACCGCTATCTGCATCTCGTCTTCTGCACCGGCTATGAGCAGAGTCGCCATTTCGCCAAACAGCACCAGCGACAGCAGCGCCGGGATCAGCCAGACCCTCGGCCGGAGCCATGCACTTTCCTGCTGCGCGGTATCCTTTCCAAGGTTGAGCATCATCACGACAAAAATGAACAGGACAATGATGGCGCCGGCATAGATGATGACTTCCAGGACAGCTACAAAAGGAGCACCCAGGGATAGAAAGATCATCGCCATGGCCAGGAATGAGATCACCAGGTATAGCAGAGCATGGACGGGGTGATAGCGCGTGATGGCCATAACGGTTGCGACAAGCGCAACAAGGGACGATATGTAGAACAGTATAGACATATTTATGGCATTAGGCTATGTGTGTCTACCGGCGGCTCTTCTGTTTCCCCTTCTCCTTTCCCCTTCACCCCTGCCTCCAGTCCCGCTACTTTATAATAGTTGTAGCCAGGGTACTTCCCCTGGCTGTCGATCAGCAGGTCAGCCTTTTCAAAGACCAGGTCCTGCCGGACATATTCTGCCATTTCAAAATCCGGTATCAGCTGAATAGCATACGTAGGACAAGCCTCTTCGCAATACCCGCAGAAGATGCACCTCGAAAAATTTATCCGGAAGAATTCCGGGTAACGCCGGCCATTGGCGTCTTCGGTAGCCTGGAGGGCAATACAGTCCACCGGGCAGGCAGCCGCACACAAATAACAGCCGACACAGCGTTCGCCGCCATCCGGATCTTTTGTCAATACAATACGGCCACGCCACCGGGGATGTAGCTTCACTTTTTCTTCAGGATACTGAATGGTGGCTTTTTTACGGAACAGGTGTATGAACACCAGCCACATCGTCCGCAAATGACTGAACATATACCGTTAGTTTTTTTTCGCTCACTTCTTTATTCCCAGCGCGATCGCCCCCGTGATCAGCAGGTTGGCCAGCACCAGCGGCAAAAGAACCTTCCATCCGTATTCCATCAGCTGGTCATACCGGGGGCGCGGAAGAGAAGCGCGCAGCAATATGAATAAACCAATAAATACCATTGTCTTCCCTGCAAACCATACAAGGGGCGGCAGGAAGGAAGGGCCTAGCCAGCCTCCAAAGAAAAGAGTCACCGTCATCGCGGAGATAAGGGTGATCCCAAGGTATTCGCCGATAAAGAACATCCCGAATTTCATCCCCGAATATTCTGCATGATAGCCGGCAATGAGCTCGCTCTCCGCCTCCGGTATATCAAATGGCAGGCGGTGTGTCTCGGCGACGCCGGCAATAAAGAAAATAAAAAAGCCCAGCGGCTGCGTCAGGATGAACCAGTGATGCTGCTGCGCTGCCACAATATCTCCCAGGTTGAGCGATCCCGTCAGCATCACTACTCCCATTAGCGAAAGCCCCATGAATACTTCATACGCGATCATTTGTGAGGCGCCGCGAAGCGCACCCAATAGAGAATACTTATTATTGGACGCCCATCCTCCCAGAACGATACTGTATACCCCAAGAGAGGACATCGCAAGAAAGAATAACAGTCCTACATTGAGATCGGCGACCACCACGCCCGGCGCGAACGGAATGATGACAAAACTCATCAGCACGCTGCCTACGACGATGGCAGGCGCCGTGATGAATACCCATTTATCGGCGAACGGCGGGATCCAGTCCTCCTTGAAGAACAGTTTCAGCGTGTCGGCGAGCACGATGAGGATGCCCCACGGCCCGGCCCGGTTCGGACCCAGTCGGTCCTGCCAGAAGGCCAGCAGACGCCGTTCGACCCAGATAAGCCCCGCGGCCATATTGAGAAGGACGAATAATACGCCGACCACTATCCAGATATGTTGTGTTACGCTCATGGCTCCTGTGTTTGCATTTTTAGATCGACCCACGCCCCCCAGCTCATCGCGGGCATTTCCGGAAGTCCGGCCGGGACCATCACCATCCCGTCGCTCATCCCTTCAATAATTTTCACAGGCAATGGATATTCCTGCTGGTCCGTGATCAGGCGGATGACGGCGCCATCAGCAGCCGCCAGCTGCAGGGCGTCATTATGAGAAATTGCCACATAGGGTTGCGGACTCAGCTCGCGGAGCGCCTTTGTATAGACACTCAGCTCACCCGAACCAAAAACAAGATGATCCGGTAGCAGCAGCCATTTTTGCTGCCGGACCGTAAATGCTTCGGGTATGTCCTTAAAAAAGATGTCCTCCCCACCCGGCGCAACCTTCCAATCCCCCTCACCCGGCGCAGCCTTCCAATCCTCCTCACCCGGCGCAACCTTCCAATCCCCCTCACCCGGCGCAGCCTTTCCGTCGCCCTCACCCAACGCAGTCCTCTTTTCAAATAGCCGCCTTCCCGGATCGCCACCGCGAAGAGGACCACCAGGTTCCTGCTGGTATTTGTTCACCGATTGTACGGAGTTCCAGCCCGGAGCCCAGAAAAAGGGGATGAGAGGTGAAGGCGGGATGCCCTGGTAACCCTCCATGGTAAAGCTCAGCGGCGAGTCCCCGTCCTGCCCTGGCCCCGGCTCGCTGACAGACAGATTGGCAAGCATCGCGGTCCGACCGCTATAACGGTGCGGCTCACGGGCAATGGCCTCTCCATGTATGCGAAAGTCCTGGGACGGGGCCGCACCCGAAATGCCCGCAAACTGTGGAAGCGAACGTTCCAGCTCGACCAGCAGCTGGTCCGGGTGAGGCTCGTGTCCATTAGCCGCCGCCGTAAGCAGCGAGCGTATCTTTCGCAGCCATTTCCAGCTTTCCCTGATCGGTCCGATCGCCGGTATGAATACCTGGAAAAAACGCTGCGCCCGCCCTTCATTGTTGACAAAGGTCCCATCGCCCTCAGCGAAAGTGGCAGCGGGTATAAGCACATCCGCCTTTGCCGTAGTCCGGTTGTTGAGAGATTCGAGCACGATGACCTTTTGACAACGGTCAAAAAAAGCATCAGCCCTCGCCTCAGGAAGAACGCGATAGAGGTCGTTCTCCAGGATGATAGCCGTGAGATCAGGTTCACTACCCCGGACAGCAGCCGGACCGCCACCCTTTGCGCCGACAACAGCCTCAACAGACGCTGCGCCCATCATAGCAAGCCCCATACTATTACATTCCGGTAATACATATGCGATACACGCCGGCCGGTCCGCCTTATCCAGCGCCGCCGCAATATCATAGGCCGCACGGATCGAAGCATCGCTGCAACAGGAGACACCGCTGATGACAACCGGCTTTTTGGCGGACTCCAGGGCCCTTGCAATGGTGGCCGCCTTCGAGGCTTCTTCTTCACCGAGACCCGCCACTTCCGGCAGGGAGGGCCGGAGCAAATGAGCGATCGCAAAGCCCAGTCGTGCGATCGTATCAGGCGCAGCATGTACCGTGCACCCGCTGATCTCGTCCAGTGGCGAGGGAGCCACCGTACAGTTGGCCAGAAAACCCTTTTTGTCCTGAACGAATTGACGGATAGCCAGATCATTCCACACGGGAAGGGATAGTTGCTGAGCGGCCTGCGCGGCAGCTGTGTTCTGTACCGACTGGCGTACAGCCAGCACCATGACAGGAGCGGTGTTCCAGACATCCTCTCCCAGTATCAGCACGGCGTCTGCCGACCCGATGTCTTTCAGGGAAGCAGAATGGACTGTGCCCGATGCCAGGACCTCGACGATACGCCTGGCCAGGTAGGCGTCGTCCTCCGTCACTCCCTGGTAGAAGTTCTCTTTACCAACAAGCTGCATCAGGGCAAAATTGCTTTCCACCGAAGCACGCGGCGATCCTATGCCGACAAGGCGCGTGCGCGGCGCCGGAGCCCCCACCGCGGGAGACCCCATCCCCTGCGACTCCACCACCCCGGGTGACCTCACCCCCTGTGACCGCGTCAACAAATTCCTCACCTCTTCCATCAGCACTCCCTCATCAACGGCCTCCACAGTCCGGCCACGAAGCAGCGGCTGCGTGATGCGGTTAGGACTATTGACAAACTCATACCCATACCGGCCGCGATCGCAGAGAAAATAACCATTCACCTCGCCGTTGAACCGGTTGACAATATTTCGTAGCGCCCCATAGCGCTCGCCGGCAATAATATTACATCCCAGGCTGCAATGCGGACAGACGGACGGCGCCGTTGTAAGATCCCACTTGCGGGTATAATGCGTCTTTAAGGTCTTGTCGGTAAATACGCCGGTAGGACATACTTCTACCAGGTTTCCGCTGAAAGGACTCTGCAATACACCGTCCTTCTCCCTTCCAAAATAGACGTGGTTATGCGCCGAAAACACGTCGAGATCCTTTCCGCCGGCATAGTCGCGGTAAAACCTGACACAGCGGTAGCACTGTATACAGCGGTTCATCTCATGATGGACGAGGGGACCGAGATATTGATTCCGGTAAGTACGTTTTTTAAAGTGGTAGCGGCGATAGTCATGCCCTGTCATCACGGTCATGTCCTGGAGATGGCAGCTGCCGCCTTCGTCGCATACAGGGCAGTCGTGAGGATGATTGGTCATCAGCCATTCTATGATCTGCGCCCGGAAATCCTTTGCTGCCTTATCGCCCACTGAAGCATAAAGACCATCCTTTACCGTCTCCATACAGCTCATTACCAGCCGCCCCTTTGTATCCTCCTGATCCTTAAAGACCTTTACGGCGCACTGCCGGCAGGCGCCCACACTACCCAGCGCCGGATGCCAGCAGAAATAGGGCAGGTCAAAGCCCAGGCTCAGACAGACCTCCAGCAGGTTCTTCCCTGCCGGCACCTCGTATGGTTTCTTATCGATATAAATGGTCGGCATGGCTGTAAGGACATTTTTTCTCTTTTATATGATCGTCGAAATCCGCCTTGAAATATTTCAGGGCGCTCTGCAATGGCTCCATAGCGCCGGGCGCCAGCGCACAAAAGGTATTCCCCGGGCCGAGCAGCTGAGTGTGCATTTCCAGAAGCCGGAGGTCTTCTTCCGTCCCGTTGCCCTTCTCGATCGACAGCAGGATCCTTTCAACCCAGGGAAGACCTTCCCGGCAGGGAGTACACCAGCCACAACTCTCCTGCGCAAAAAAATGCTGAAGGTTGTGGACAAAGCCGACAGGGCAGGTGGCATCGTCCAGCACGACCATGGTACCCGTACCAAGCCGGCTGCCCGCAGACGAGATGGACTTGAAGTCCATTTTAATGTCCAGGTGGTCGCTGGTCAGAAAGTCGGTGGAGGCCCCACCCGGCAGCACCCCCTTTAACCCAAAACCATCTTGCATACCACCGGCATGCTCTTCGATAAGCTCCCGCATCGTGACGCCCATCGGCAGCTCCCAGGCGCCCGGGATCTTTACTTTCCCGCTGACCCCATAGATCTTTGTGCCGCCTTCGTCTTCGCTCAGACTCAGGCTTTTGAACCATGCAGCCCCATTGTTGACGATGTGCGGGATACAGCAGAGTGTCTCGACATTGTTGACAATGGTGGGCTTACCGAACAACCCGCTGACCTGAGGAAATGGGGGCTTCGACCTCGGCGTTGCACGCTTGCCTTCCAGCGCATTCAGCAGGGCCGTCTCTTCGCCGCACATATAGCGGCCGACACCCGTGTGCAGGTACATGTCAAGGCTATACCCGCTGCCAAGTATATTTTTTCCCAGGTAGCCGGCGCTATAGGCTTCCTGTATGCTATTCTTCAGCAGCTGCGCCGCATACCTGTAGGCCCAGCGCAGGAAAACATAGGAGATAGTTGCCTGAATGGCGTACGCGGCCAGGATCATCCCTTCGATCAGCTGGTGCGGGTTGCCTTCGACCAGCATCCTGTCCTTAAAAGTGCCGGGCTCCATTTCATCGGCATTCGCGATAAGATATTTTGTACCGGACGCGTCCTTTCCCATGGGAACAAAGCTCCATTTCATGCCCGTGTTGAACCCCGCCCCGCCGCGTCCCTTCAGCCCGCTGTCTTTCACCGCTTGCTGCACGCCTTCCGGAGAGATACCGGCAAGCGCCTTCCGGACCGCGGCATAGCCGCCCTTCATCTCATACTCCCGGAGAGTGAGAGGCGGCTGGCCAGGAGGACGGATATATTGGGTGAGCGGGCGTTCCATATTATTGTTTATTGGTGCTCGGATAGCAGCTGGTCGAGCTTCTCTACGGTAACATCTTTATAAAGCCTCTCGTCGATCATCAGGGCAGGGGCGTGGTCGCAGCAGCCCAGACAGGCATTCGGCAATAGAGTGAACCGCTGGTCTGCCGTCGTCTCGCCATAACCTATAGAGAGCTTTTGCCGCAGCGCTTCATATAGACTGACGTATCCCATGACATAGCAGGATATGCTGTCACAGAGCAGGATAACATGCCGGCCGACGGGTTTCCGGAATATAAGATTATAAAAGGTCGCAACACTATCCACTTCCGCAGCGCCCATCTCCAGGTAGTCAGCAATAGCGGCAACACTCTCGTCGCTGACCCATCCCCGGTGTTGCTGAATGATCTTCAAAGCCTCTATAACCGCTGCCTTTTTGTGCGGCAGGACCTGTATCTCATGATCGATCGCTGCTATTTCGGTTGGCGTAAGCATATTGTCATATTTTGCTGTCATCGGTCGATATCCGCCAGTACAAAGTCCACACTCCCCAATATGGAAAGCAGATCGGCCACCGTATACCCTTTGCTGATATAGGGAACCATCTGCATATGCGGAAATGACGGCGTGCGTATCCGTACCCGGTAGGCGGCAGTGTTTCCATCGCTTACCAGGTAGTAGCTGTTGGCCCCTTTTGTGGCCTCGATACAGCTCATCGCCTCGCCGGCAGGGATCACAGGTCCCCAGCTGACGTTCAGGAAATGAGTGATTAGCGTTTCTATATCCTGCATCGTGTATTTCTTCAGAGGAGGCGTGGTCAGCGGATGATCCGCCTTATAGGGACCTTCCGGCATATTATTAAGACATTGCTCAACGATACGGAGGCTTTGCCGCATCTCTTCCACCCGCACCAGCGACCGGTCGAAGCAATCTCCATTCTGCGCAACAGGGATCTCGAAGTCGAATAGCTCATACCCCGAATAAGGGCGCTTTTTCCTGAAATCCCATTCCAGACCACAGGCTCGCAGACCAGGGCCGGTCACACCCCACTCGATGGCCTCATCCAGCGTATAGATACCGATACCCTTTGTACGGGCCTTGAACAGGCCGTTGCGCAGGACCATGTTCTTGTACTCCAGCAGCTTTTTGGGGAAATACCGGACAAACTCGCGTACCAGGTCATCCCATCCACGGGGAAGGTCCTGCGCCACTCCCCCGATGCGAAACCAGTTGGGATGCATACGCCCACCACAAATAGCCTCGATGATATCGAAGATCTTTTCCCTGTCGGTGAACATATAAAATACGGGAGACAGCTGTCCCAGATCCTGCGCGAAGGTGCCAAACCAGACCAGGTGGCTCGCGATCCGGAAGAGTTCACAAAGCATTACTCGTATAACCTTTACCCGCAGAGGCAGCTCGATTCCCGCCAGCTGCTCTACAGGCAGCAGATAGGCGAGGTTGTTCATGGTTCCGCCCAGGTAGTCTATCCGGTCCGTATAGGGAATATAGGTATGCCAGCTTTGCCGCTCGCCCATCTTTTCCGCACCGCGGTGGTGAAACCCGATCTCCGGCACAGCATCTACGATGTCTTCTCCGTCGAGCTGCAGCACGATCCTCAACACGCCATGAGTGCCGGGATGCTGGGGACCGATGTTCAGGAACATGAAATCGGTGTCTTCTCCATGCCTCGCCATACCCCATTCCTCAGGCTTGAACCTCAGCGCCTCCTGCTCACGGTCCTGCTTCTCGTCCCATAGCTGGTAAGGCCCCATCTCCGTCGCCCTGGCCGGATGTTCTTTCCGCAGCGGATGCCCCTGCCAGGTAGTAGGCATAAGGATACGCTCGAGATGAGGATGGCCTTCAAAACGGATACCGAACATATCGTACACTTCCCGTTCGTACCAGTTGGCATTTCTGAATATAGCAGTAATGGAAGGCAGCGAAGGATATTCACCGCTCAGGGGAACTTTTATGCGTATGAACGCATTCCGGCCAAAAGAGAATAGGTGATAGACTACGGTGAAGTCCCCACCAGGCACCCCGTTCCTGCGGGCTCTGTCGCGCTCGTCAATGCCGCAGAGGTCATAAAGCAGGTCATACGGGAGCGGAAGACCGGACTTGAGACGGCGCATGACTGGCAAAAGATTGTTAACGGACACCCATAAGGTGGGTAGTTCATCAACTGTATGCTGCCGCCGGAAAACAGCGTCGCCGAAATCCAACTGCAGCTGCTCGATTATGTCGGCCGTGTCCTGCATATGTAAGATCTAATTGACTCAAACTTCATCCACACCCCGGAAATCCACCATCTCTTTTCTCTTTTCCATTCTTACCTCCCTCATCGAAGGGGAATGTGGCTTGACGACCCCCTGCTCGCCGATAACCCAGCTGAGAGGGCGCTTTTCTTTCCCAACCGCTTCGCCCAGCAACACCAGCCCCTGCATAAAAGCATCCGGTCTTGGAGGGCAGCCGGGAACATAGACGTCCACCGGCAAAAATTTATCTACACCCTGCACCACGCTATAGATGTCATACATGCCGCCGCTGTTAGCGCAGCTTCCCATCGAGATCACCCAGCGTGGTTCCATCATCTGTTCATGCAACCGTTTGATGATCGGCACCATTTTTATAAATACAGTTCCCGCAATAACCATCACGTCTGCCTCCCTCGGCGTGCCTCTGATCACCTCCGCGCCAAAACGGGCCACGTCATATTTACTGGTGATACTGGTAGCCATCTCTACAAAACAACAGCTAAGACCGAAATGAAACGGCCACATGGAATTTTTCCGGCCCCAGGCAACAAGACTTTGCACCGAGGTAAGCATGATGCTCTTGCTTAGCGCTTCCTCCATGCTGCCATTGCCGGAGCTGCGCCCGGCCAGATCATCAGTCTTGCTCAACCACCAATTCATTTTGCTGCATTTTTTTTACCTGCGACCGCTGTTTGAGCCGGTACACCTTCATTATTTTTTTCACATCTGCCCCGATGTCCAATGCGCCAATGCCCCATTCATAAATAAGGACTACAACCAGCTGACCTATAAATACGGCGACACCGATATAGCCCGGCCAGCCCAGCTGGTAAAAGCCAAGCGCCCAAAGCATGATGAATACCGCTTCGACATCGAAGACAACGAATAGCATGGCCACCAAATAAAATTGCGCTGAAAATCGGATGCGGGCAGAGCCGGTCTGCTCTATTCCCCCTTCATAGGGTCGGCCGGTGGCCCTGTCGCGGTGATGCTGGCCAAGCAGATAGGAGAGAGTGAGAATAACAGCCAGCAAAACAACTACCACCGTTGCATAAAGGAGCAATGGCCATAAAGGAATTCTATGCAGAGCGTTTTCCGGCATATAACACCTCTTCAGTGATGAATAAATATATCACCTCCCGGACTACTGTCCGGTTATTGCACTCTCGTCACTACCTGGATCCTCCATACGTTGCCGACCCGATCAGCTGGTAATATAATGTTCCAGGTTCTCGATGATGTAGTCCTTCTGATTGATGATATATTTGACTATATCACCAATAGAAACAATACCTTCCAATCTTCCGTTATTACATACGGGAAGATGGCGGATGAAATTTTTGGTCATCAGCTGCATGCAGTCTTCAATCTTTGTGTCGGGAGTAACAAATACGGGGTTTTCGGTCATGATGTCCCGCACCATCGTCTCTTTGGAAGAGCGGCCTCTGAGGATCACCTTGCGGGCATAGTCCCGTTCGGTGAAAATGCCACCTACGTGCCCGGCATTATCTACCACTACCAGGGCCCCCAGGTTCCTTTCCTCAAGAGTCTCAAGTGCTTCGTATACGCAGCTATCAGGACTTACTGTATATACCAAATTCCCCTTAACCTGTAATATGTCTCGAACAGTATCCATGGCAAGCTCATATTAGATACCATTTTTCTACTGTTAAGTTAACCATTTTTTAACTTCCCTGCAAAAAACAAAAACCCGCCACTCGGGCGGGTCTATAACAATCAAAGAGTTCCGTTTAGAACGGCAGATCGTCGATCGGCTCGTTGATCTCTCCCGCGGAGGGCACCCGGGAGGGACCGGCCTGGGCTGCATATCCACCACCTTCAGAACCACCGGAATATCCGCCGCCACTGTCACCCCTGCTGCCCAGCAGCTGTACGGACTGTACGCGCAGAGTCAGAGAAACACCCGTGGTCCCGTCATTCTTGGGATAGGTCCTGACCTCCGGAGTGCCTTCCGCATATACTTGGGTGCCTTTTTTCAGATAAGGAGCAATACCGGTACGATCGGTCCAGTACGCACATTCCACCCATATCGTTTTATCCTTCTGGTTCCCTTGTGCATCGCGGAATTTCTCCGTGTGAGCCACGTTGAAATTGATCACGTTCTTGCCATTCACCGTATTGGTGACACAGTCCTTCCCCAGGTTGCCGATTACTTGAAGCTTTATCATAATGGTAAAATTTAAGACGAAAAGGGCAATTTACACCCATTTTAGCATCGACGCATAAAGAAGTTTTCCCAAATTTTTCCACCCTGGCCGCGCACAGCGAAGCCGGCCGTGCCCGGGCAACGAGTTTCCATCCAATTACTCATCCAAAAAAGCTGACACACACCCCAAACCCGCCAACGGCTCAATTCGGGGACCGGCGGCCTCTCCTTGCACCGGACTTTGCGTAACTTTAAAAGTCCGCAACTACATGAGATTACACTCCTTCATATTCCTCTTTGCCCTGCTCCTCTCAGCCAAAAGCTCACAGGCAGGGGGCGGCGACCCCTTTGAGTTCGGCGCTTCCTGCCTGGGGTCGGGCCGGATCGACAGCCTTGAACGACGGGCGATCAGCTATCTGTATTCCAACAGGGATTCGGCCATTTTTTACAATGATATGGCGCTGGAAGAAGCGCGCCAGACGAACTATGCCCTCGGAATGGCCGTAGGCCTGGCCTTCAAGGCCGACCTGATCAGGAGCTACTCCGGCGACTTTCTTCTGGAGGAAAAGCTGGCCCGGGAATCCCTCGTCTGGTTCGGGCGGTCGCCCGACAAAAGTTGCATCCGGCTGGCCTATAATCAGCTGGGCTACGCGTTATATGCACAAAGCCGGTTCGCCGAATCCATTCAATACCTTCAAAAGGACTATAACGATGCCATTAAAGCAGGCGTTTGCAGGGAGGCCATTTCTGCCCTGTCCCTGATAGGATATGCCTATCGGGAATGGGGGAATTACGAGCGGTCCTTCGACATTTCCCTCAAGTGCTTGCAGTTTGCCGGAGAGCTAAAAGATTCCAATCTCTTGAGAATGGAATATTTCTCACTGGCCGATCTGTTCATGCTGATAGAGGATTACGATGCCTCGCACAAATATTTTTGGCTGGCCAGCAATGGCAGCAAGCATACAATAGTATCCTGGGAGACGCTTAAATACGCCGAGCTGATGGCAAGACAGCACAAGCTGGATTCGGCGGAGTTCTATCTTTCCCAGGCCGATACTTCGCATATGGACGAAGGTTTGAAGAAAGGCTATCTCCTCACCAAAGGGGAATATTATGTGTGCAGGGGAAAATATGAGGAAGCCCTGCCCTGTTTTACCCGAAGCCTCTACTATCAGCGCCAGCTTACAGACCGCAACCAGCTGATGCGCTGTCTGAATGACCTGGCCCGTACCTACGAGAAGGTGGGCAATCATGCCGATGCCCTTCTGTATGCACGGGAAGAGCTTGCCCTGGCGAAACAGACCGATGCGCGGCTATTCCTGCGTGAAGGCTGCCTGACGCTGTCTACCCTATTCGACAGCCAGGGCCCGAAGGACAGCGCCTATTTCTACTACCGTCGATACATCACCCTCAAGGACAGCTTGCTGAACGACCAGGTAAAGGCCAAGTTCGCGTCTTACGGTCTCGAACAGCAGATAAAATGGCTCAACCAGGAGAAACAGCTGAACCAGGTCTGCCTGAGGGAAGAGATGATGACCAAGAACTTTCTCATTGCCGGCATCGTGGCACTGTTCCTGATCAGCTCCATCTATGTCTGGGTCATCCGACTGAAAAAAAAGAACGAAGCGCACAGACGACAGCGCGCCGAGAACGAGCTCGAGATTCAACGCCTCGAAGGCGAAAGGGCAAAGGCAGCGCTGCAGCAACGCGCCAAAGAGCTGGAGATACAGGCGCTGCGCTCACAGATGAATCCCCACTTCATCTTCAATTGCCTCAACGCCATCAATAGATTCATACTCAGCCACGAGACGGAGGCAGCCTCCGACTACCTGACGAAGTTCTCCCGCCTGATGCGGATGATCATGAACCACTCGCGCCACTCGCTGATCACCCTGGCCGAAGAAGTGGAGATCCTTGAGCTCTACCTCGGCATGGAGGTCCTTCGTTTCAAGAATGCGTTTGACTACCAGATAGCCATAGAGGAAGGTCTCGACACCGATGACATACACATTCCGCCATTGCTGCTGCAGCCTTTTGTCGAGAACGCCATCTGGCACGGACTCATGCACAAGGAAGAACGGGGATTGTTATATATCGGCATGCACGCCGAAGGCGAGAATCTTATCTGTACCATCCGCGACAACGGCATAGGCCGCAAACGCGCCGCATTGCTAAAGAGCAAATCCGTGGAAAAACACAAGTCCATGGGCCTGCAGATCACGGCGGAACGCATGGCGATCCTGACCTGCGGCGGCGAAGCCGGACATTTCTTCCGTATCGAAGACCTGTATGACGCCGAAGGCAACGCAGCCGGCACACAGGTCATACTGACCATCAGGATCAATATCCCGACATGCGAGCCGGTAGGCGAGCTGAGCTAAAACACAACTTATGATCGATGCTATTATCGTAGACGACGAACCCTATTGCACCGAGGCGCTGGCCATTCTCCTGCAGCGGTATTGCCCGCAGGTAAGCATTAAGGGTAGCTATCACTCTGCCGGCGAAGCCCTGGGCGCTATCCGGGAACAGAAGCCCCAGCTGCTGTTCCTCGACATCGAGATGCCCCGCATGAACGGATTTGAGCTGCTCGAAAAGATAAAGGACCTGTCCTTTGAGCTGATCTTTACGACAAGCTATGATCAATACGCCATCAAAGCCATCCGCTTCAGCGCACTCGACTATCTCCTGAAACCAATCGACCGGGAAGAGCTGGTGCGGTCGATCCAAAAGGTCGAGCAGCGCCTCCGGTCCCCCCTGCCACAACAGATAGACCTCCTCTTTCAAAAGCTGCAAAGCCCCGCACAGCTGTTTACCAGGATCGCCATCCCTACAATGGAAGGACTCCAGATGGTGGCCGTAGACAGCATCATCCACTGCACGTCGGACAGCAACTATACCATCCTCACCCTGAAAGACCACCAGCGCGTGATCGCCTCCCGCACGCTGAAAGAGATAGAAGAGCTGCTGGAAGACTATTCCTTCGCGCGCGTGCATCATTCAAGTGTTGTCAACCTGAATGAGATAGCCAGGTATGTCAAAGGAGAAGGAGGATACCTGGTGATGTCCGACGGATCTTCGGTCAATGTCTCCCGGTCCAGGAAAGAAGGACTGTTAAAGAAATTACAACCCAACAGACCATAAGCCCCCACTGGAACCAACTGCTCAACCGGAAAGCACGATCCCTGTCGTATCCCACCAGTTGCTGATTATGGCTCGGACTACGGCGCCTGACGAACTAATTTTATTCAAAAGTTATTACCATGAAAAAAATGATCGTCGTGCTGCTGGTTGCCCTGTTCTATACTGGTAGCAACGCTGCGAATGCGCAGACACAAACATTGGATAAGGCTGTCCTGCTGAACAGCTATGCTATTCATTCGGATAACGCCGCGGTAAGGGCGACAAGAGACCTCTGGAAAAGGGCAGGAGAGCAAAAGGAAGAGACCTGGTACAAGCTGCCGAAAGGCTATCTCGCTGTATACACGGAAGATGAAGTCCAGAACCGGTATGTCTATGACAAAAAAGGCAACTGGGTCTACGCCCTGCTGACCTACCCCGAAAAGAGCCTCCCCGCAGACATAAGAGGCCTCGTAAAGAGCACGTATTATGACTACTCTATCGGGTGGGTAAAAGAGGTCAGACAGGGTATGGAAACCGTCTATGTGGTTCACGTTGAGAACGATAAGGAATGGAAGGACCTGGCCGTCCAGGATGGCGAGATGCAGACACTGAGGACGATTTGTAAACATTCCTCATCCCAATAATTTATCGTAAATTTGCGGTTCGAAATTTTTTTAACTATGAGCCGTAAAGGAAAAGTCCTGGTAGCAATGAGTGGCGGTATTGACAGTACCATTACGGCTCTCATGTTGCATGATGAAGGCTATGAAGTTGTAGGCATCACCATGAAGACATGGGACTACGCAAGCGCAGGCTCTTCAAAGAAAGAGACAGGCTGTTGCAATGTTGACAGCTTCAACGATGCCCGCATGGCGGCGGTGCAACACGGGTTCCCCCACTTCGTGTTGGATATCCGGGAGGAGTTCGGAGGATTCGTGATCGACAACTTCGTTGAAGAATACCTCGCAGGCCGTACCCCCAATCCCTGTGTGCTCTGCAACACGCATATCAAATGGCGAGCCTTGCTGAAAAGGGCCGACGCCATGGACTGCGAGTTCATCGCCACCGGTCACTATGGCCAGATCAGACAGCATACCAACGGCCGATACACCATCGCCAAAGGCGTCGACGAGACCAAGGACCAGAGCTATGTGCTATGGGGGTTGCAACAGGACCTGCTGAGCCGAACGCTGCTGCCCCTGGGGCCCTATCGCAAGACGCAGATCCGGCAGATGGCCCTCGACTATGGCTACCCGGAACTGGCGAAAAAGGCCGAGAGCTATGAGATCTGCTTCGTCCCGGACAACGACTACCGCGGCTTCCTCAAGCGTCGCGTAGAAGGGCTCGAACAGAGCGTAATGGGCGGCAATTTTGTCGACAAGCACGGCAATATCCTGGGACAGCACAAGGGCTATCCCTTCTATACCATCGGCCAACGTAAAGGCCTGGACGTCACTTTTGGCAAGCCGGTATACGTGACCGGCATCCAGCCGGAAACGAACACCGTCGTGCTGGGCGAGGAATCCGACCTCGACCAGCACGCGATGGTGGTGGGAAAGCTCAACCTGATGAAATACGATCAGCTGACCCCGGGAATGGAAGCCATGACGAAAATACGTTACAAAGACCATGGGACGCTGAGCAACCTCTATCCGGACCAGGACAAGGTGCGGGTGACATTCTACGAAAAGGCCAAAAGCATCGCCCCCGGTCAGAGCGCCGTCTTTTACGAAGGCGACGAGGTCATCGGCGGCGGCATCATACAACGGGCCGTGCCCGCGGAATAAAGCAATAAATAACCACGAAATACGTTTCAATCCGGGGAGTTCAGCGCTTCCCGGATTTTTATTTTACCAACATGAAGAATCGTCTGGGACTGCTGCTTTTACTAACCCTTGGAATATCCATAACTGGTTGTAAGAAAACCATTTCCTACAAACAGACTTCCGATTTTGCCGGAGACCCGACAGACTATTTCCTCACCCTTCAGGTCGGCAAATACGCCACCTACCGGCTGGATTCCCTGAATTTTTACTACTACGGACAGCTGGACACGACCACGAGCTACCTGGCGAAAGACTCTGTCGAGAGTTCCATTACCGACGGGTCGAACCACCAGGCCTGGCTGGTAACCCGATATCTCAGCGATCTTTCCGGGTCTTACTGGGTACCCAGCCAGACCTATACCGTTACGCCTTCCCTCCAGCAGGTATGGGTGACGGAGAACAACCTCCGCTACCTCAAGCTTGCCTCCCCCATCACCGAAGGGCTGACCTGGGCGGGCAACAGCACCTTACCCTATGCCCCCTTCAAGGACTTTTTTGACTTCAGCGATGACTCCCACCTGAGCCTCGGCGACTGGACCTATACGTACCAGAAAGTAGGACAGCCCTATACGCTCGGGACCACCAAATACGACAGCACGGTAACCGTCCTGCAGGCAAACGACTCGATCAACGTCCCGATAGTCGATCCCAGGTCCTTCGGATCAAAGACCTACTGGATCGAAACCTACGCTAAGCACATCGGACTCGTCTACCGCCATACCGCCATTTGGGAATACCAGCCGCCAACTCCGAACGGAACACAGTCCGGATACAAGATCGGCTTCGAGCTCACGATGACCCTTATCGATCACAATTGATACCAGACGATGCTCGTCGATCACAATTGATGCCGGCGACACTGGCCGATCACCACTGATCCCGTACATACCGCGCAGCGAACAGCGTATCCCCCCGCAGGTCATAACCCTTGATATTCTCCATCTTATCTTGCCGGAGACCAAAATTATCGCGGATGAACGCGGCCATCTCTTCATTCTCTTTTTTAAAGACCGAACAGGTGCTGTACACCAAACAGGCGCCCGGCGCCAGACGGGGCGCAATATGCGCTACTATCCGCTGTTGCCGGTCTGCATACTGGCCGATCTTCGCCGGATCGAAGAACCACAGCTCTTCCGGCGTACGCCCCCAGGTGCCGCTGCCGGTGCAGGGGACGTCGGCGAGAACGAGGTCGGCATTGGCCGCCGCATCGGGAGGATAGTCCCGCACCAGGTCGACGACAAAAGCCTGGTATTTCTTTATTCCCGCCTCGGCAAAACGCCGCCGCAGGTTGACAAGAATGGTCTGGCGGATATCGCTGACAGTAATATCGAGATGCGGATAAAGATCATAGGTCAGAATGGACTTGCCGCCGGACGCCGCACAGGCGTCCCAGAAAAAATGCGGGGTGGAGCTAAGCTGCAGAAATTCGGCGATACGCTGTGAGCTGTAGTCCTGGACGACAACCTCACGGTCTGGCGTAAGAACATCCTCGACCCGGGTGCCGTTGGGAAGACGCAGGGTAAAAGGCGGGATAAATGCCGCCTGGTCCAGCTTTTCACGAACATGGCTTTCGTGCCCCGGCCGAATACGAAGAAAAAGATCCGGCTGGCGAAGAAACGAAAGACAAAAGGCGGCGTGATCGATACCGGCCGACAGCTGGTCTTTCCAGGGAAAGACGTCGGTCACCCGAAAATCCGCACCCGATGGCTGCGTCTGAAAGAATGCGACCTTCTCGGTCAGCGGCAGCCCGACCCGGTCATTGTATCCAGCGTTGAAATAGGAAAGCAGCTCGTTCGGCTGGTCGCTTGCGAAAAAAAGACCAGCAAGACAACGTTCCTCCGCCCGGAGACTCCTGACCGCATGCCCTAGACGGAAAAAGCCATACACGAGCGCGCTTAGCAGCCGCCTGTCCCGGGAGCCCATCTGCTTGTTGAGCCGGAAATAGTCCTTTAGCCAGGCATGCAGCGGTATATCGCCCTGGTAATTATCGAGGATCTTGACCGCATGGCGAAGCTGGTTATCATATTTCATGAAAAGAAAAGAGCGATCGTTTATCGCGATCGCTCCGGTAAAGTTAAGTATGTGCTGGAAATACGCTTTAACAAAAATTAGCGTATTTCCAGCAAAACGCTAATGATTGTCCTTCGGACGAATCCCTTCCAGGGATTCCTATGGTGGTCATAGCTATTTATAAGAAAAACCCCAGGTATACAGATTCTGTATCGAACCATCGGTGTACTTCTCGGTGGCAACGATCTTTGCCGGGCTGCCCGCCGAATTATTCGTAGAGGTAACAGTGGTAGTGTAAAAAATATTGTTGCTGTCGCCGTACCAGGTAGTAGTGGCCAGCAGGTTGGCGTTGAAAAAGCTCTCCGTTGTGATAATATCGTCCGTACCAAGCCTGTTGCCCCAGTTGAACAGCGAAAGCGTCTTAAAGGGGTTGGCCTGAGTCCCAAACGTCATTTTATGCTCGCCGAGGAATACGTTGGCCTTCGAATATTCTTTTACGCCTGTAATATTCTGGCCTGTAACTGTATAAACATAGGTACGGTACAGCGCTGGTCCACCCTGGCCGGCATTGGTATAATAGGCGCATTGGGAGGGCATGTTGCCACCACCGGAATACGTAAATACATAACTGTCCGATTCACCGAATAACGTATAGTCGATCTGTGTCAGCTGTCCCGTGCTGTTATAGGTTGCATTCAGATTATCCTGGCCGTATGGGCTGCTTTCCTGAATACTGATCAGGTGGCTGGCAAGGTCATAGGTAGCCGTCAGGGTATCCTGGTTGATACTATCGATGATGACATTGAGCCGGTTCATCCCGTCATAACGAATAAGATACACGCTGTCGTCCGTCGGGTCGATCCCCTGCTGCATACGGACGAGAGTAGCACCGTTCTGACCGCCTGGATTATTGGTACCGGAACTTTTTTTGCAGGATGAGATTGATGAAAGCAGCACTATGGCCGTCAATGCATAGTAAAATTTTTTCATACGAATACTGGGTTTACAACAGCAATAACGCCATTATAGCCCCAATAGTGTCCCGCCAGATACTTATAGCTCTAAAAGCGCTTTCAGCGGATCCTTTCCGAACAGCAGCTGATCCGGATTCTCCAGCAGTTCCTTGATACGTACCAGGAAGCTCACAGACTCGCGGCCATCGATGATCCGGTGGTCATAGCTGACGGCCAGGTACATCATGGGACGAACGACAACCTGCCCGCCTACAACGACAGCCCGGTCCTCGATTTTGTGCATGCCGAGAATGGCTGACTGCGGAATGTTGATGATCGGCGTCGACATCAGGCTTCCGAATACCCCTCCGTTGGTGATGGTAAATGTACCACCCTGCATCTCCTCCATGGAGAGCTTGTTATCACGGGCCTTGGTTGCCAGCTCGACGACCTTCTTTTCGATATCGGCCATGCTGAGGCTTTCAGCATTGCGGATGATGGGGACAACGAGCCCCTTGGGGGCGCTGACAGCAATAGAAATATCGCAGTAGTCATGATAGACCAGCTCATCGCCGTCGATATAGGCGTTCACAGCTGGCCATTCCTGAAGAGCGTAACAGGTGGCTTTCGTAAAGAAGCTCATAAAGCCGAGATTCACGCCGTGCTTCTCCTTGAACTTGTCCTTATACTTCGAACGGAGGGCCATGATGGCGCTCATATCCACTTCGTTAAAAGTAGTGAGCATCGCCGTGGTATTCTTGGCCTCTACGAGACGGCGGGATACCGTCTTACGGAGATTGCTCATCCGCTCGCGGCGCTCGGCGCGTGTAAAGAGCTCCTTACCGGGAGTACGTCCGGGACTGGCCAGTGCTTCCAGTACGTCGTGCTTTAATATCTTCCCGCCTGTACCGGTGGGAGTGATCGAGCCCGCGTCGATCTTTTTGTCGGATATAATAGCGGCAGCTACGGGAGTAGCTCTAAAATCTTTAGACTCATCGTTGGGGATCGAAGTCCGGGGCGCCTGAACAGCAGGGGCAGCAGTGGTCTTGGCAGGAGCGCCGCTACCGTTGGCTGCGGCAACGGGGGCCTGTACAGCACCAGCCGCAGCGGGGGCAGCCTTGCCTTCGGGCCGGGCGGCCGTCTCATCGATCTGAGCGACGACGTCTCCGATCTTCAGCGTATCGCCTTCCTTGCCTACCGTCTTTAATACACCAGCTTTCTCTGCATTGACCTCAAATGTGGCCTTTTCACTTTCCAGCTCTGCAATTACCTCATCGCGTTCAACATACTGTCCTTCCTGTTTAAGCCATTTTACCAGCGTCACTTCACTGATAGATTCGCCTACTGCTGGAACTTTAATATCGATCATTTAATCCTCCTTCTCCCGATGGGAGTTGTTTATTAAAAAAATATCAATTTTTCCCTTCTTAGATGCTGAATGCGGTCTCGATGATCTCGGCCTGCTCCTGCGCATGCACCTTGGCGTAGCCCGTGGCTGTCGCCGCGCTGGGCTGGCGGCTTATAACGCCATAGTTGATGCTCTTCAGATTCATCTGCAGGAAGGAGGCGGCGCCCATATTCAGCGGCTCTTCCTGTACCCAGAACCAGGTCGAAGCCTGGCTGTATTTCTTGTACAGGGCTTCCAGCTGCTGGACAGGCAGCGGATACAGCTGCTCGAGGCGCACGATGGCGACGTCCTTGCGGTTGTCCTTCTGCTGACGGTCGGCCAGGTCGAAATAGACCTTACCGCTGCAGAAAAGGACCTTCCTGACCTGGTTGGCGTCTTCAACGTAACTATCATCGATAACTTCTTTGAATCCGCCCGAAGTGAACTCTTCCATCTTCGAGTAGGACCCGGGATGACGCAGATTGGCTTTCGGCGAGAAGTTGACCAGCGGCTTGCGGAAAGGCCAGGCCTGCTGGCGTCGGAAGGCATGGAAAAGGTTGGACGTAGTCGTAATATCGGTAACGACGATATTCCATTCAGCGCACATTTGTAAAAAACGTTCCATACGCGCCGAGCTATGCTCCGGCCCCTGGCCTTCATAGCCGTGGGGCAGCAGCAGCGTAATACCGTTCATGCGCTGCCATTTCTGTTCGGCCGCTACGATGAACTGGTCGATGACCGTCTGGGCGCCATTGCTGAAATCGCCGAACTGCGCTTCCCATAATACCAGGGCATTGGGATTGGCCAGCGCATAGCCGTATTCAAAACCCAGTACGCCATATTCGCTCAGCAGGGAATTGTATATCATGAACTTACCCCTGGCGTCAGGGAGACGGCTGAGACGGTTGTATAGTTCGTCGGTGTTCTCATCCCGTAGAACCGCATGGCGATGGGAGAAGGTTCCCCGCTGAACGTCCTGGCCGCTCATCCGCACGTCCTTGCCTTCCAAAAGCAGACTGCCATAGGCCAGCAGCTCGCCCGTGGCCCAGTCAACCTTGCCCTCTTCATTGAACAGCTTGACCTTGTCCTGGAGAAGCTTCTCCACCTTTCTCAGCGGCTTGAAGTTTTCCGGCCAGGTCATTATCGCATCGAATATCTTTTTGAAGTCCGCCTCGGTAATAGCCGTCACCGGGGAATGCTCGAAATCGGCCCCCGCAGCCTTGCGAAGACTCTGCCACCAGAGCTCGGGCTTCTGATACTTGTAAGGCAGCGGATTCTGCTTGACCTCGTCCAGTCGCTCCTGCAGATCGGCCCAGAACTTCTTCTCCATCTCCTTGGCCAGCTCTTGCGCGTCGGCCTCCCCGTTCTGCGCCAGAAACTGCTGGTATATTTCCCGGGGGTTGGGGTGCTGGTCGATCAATGCATAAAGATGAGGCTGCGTAAACTTCGGATCATCTCCCTCGTTATGCCCATGCCGGCGATAGCAGACCATGTCGATAAAGACATCAGCGTTGAATTCCTGGCGATAACGCGTGGCGATCTCCGCGCATTTAACTACGGCCTCTGCATCGTCGCCGTTGACGTGCAGTACCGGCGCCTGTATCGTAGCCGCCAGCGAAGTACAGTAGTCTGAGCTGCGGGCATCGTCGAAATCGGTCGTAAAGCCGATCTGGTTGTTGATGACAAAATGCATCGTGCCGCCGGTATAATAACCCTTCAGCTTGCTCATCTGGAGCACCTCATATACAATACCCTGACCAGCAACCGAAGCGTCGCCGTGTATCAGGATGGGCAATATCTTGTCGTAGTCACTTTCGTACATGACGTCGGCCTTCGCCCGCGCAAAACCAACCACCACAGGGTTGACCGCTTCCAGGTGGGAAGGATTGGGCATCAGTTTCAGGTGTACCGTCTGATTCGCCGTTGTCTGCACTTCGCTGCCATAGCCCATATGATATTTCACGTCCCCGCTGCCCATAGTCTGGTCCATCTTGGCAGTGCCTTCGAACTCACTGAATATCTGCTCATAGGTCTTGCCCATGATATTGGCGAGCACATTCAGACGACCCCGGTGCGCCATCCCGATGACTACTTCCTGAACCGTATTCGCAGACGCAGTATTGATGATAGCGTCAAGGGCGGCAATGGTAGCCTCGCCACCTTCCAGCGAGAACCTTTTCTGACCGATATATTTGGTGTGAAGGAATTTCTCGAACATAACCCCCTGGTTCAGCTTCTCCAGGATCCGCCGCTTCTTCTCCAGCGGCAGAGGGTTCAGGAAATTCTTCTCCAGCTCATTCGTGAGCCAGTCGACCTTCTTCTGGTCACTGATATATTTGAACTCTATACCGACGTGGTCCGCATAGATCTTTTGCAGATGCGTGAGTATCTCCCGCAGCGTCGTCGTACCCAATCCGATAAGATTCCCCGCGAAAAAGCTCTTGTCCATATCCTCTTCCGTAAATCCATAGAAAGCCAGGTCGAGGTTGGCCCCCCTGTCCTTCCTCGGACGGATGGGGTTGGTCTTGGCGAGCAGATGGCCCTTGTTCCGGTATCCCAGAATGAGGCGGTATGCACCCAGCTCTTTCTTCCAGTCAACGCCGTCCGTGGTCAACGCCCTGGCCACAGCGCCATTAGTAGCGCCATTTGCGATGCCGTTGGCCGGAGCCTTTCCTTGTGTGATAGCGAAATCAAAACCTTCGAAAAATTTCCTGAACTCGGGATCCACGGCATCGGGATTCTTCACAAAATCCTGGTAGAGTCCCTCGATATAGGCTGGATGAGAATTAGTTATAAACGAATAGTCCTTCATAGAAAGTGCTGTTGAACTAGTTTTGAGGAGCCCTGAGCCCCTCATTGCCAAAAAATTGGCCTACAAATATCGCTTAAAAATCATCAAGGAACGAGAGGATTTTGATGGATTTTAGCATTTAATTGATATTTAAGCTCCTATCCCCTCCGACGGCCCAGCATCCGCGCGCCCTGACAGCGGCCCGCTTAGTCCAATTTTACGATTTTGGCCTATTTTTCTGAATTTAGACCATTCAAATTTGGTGATTCCGGCAAATGGGTCTACTTTTGCCGTCCTAAAAATGTCGAGTTCATGGCAAATCATAAGGCAACCAAAAAAGATGTAAGGCAAGCTGAAAAGCGCAGGGATCGTAACCGTTACTACGGTAAAAC
>Ga0105239_10000338_pt1 | contig 68574 bp, 60 predicted proteins | sample KBSC44metaG_FD_92761 | JGI IMG/M metagenome (GOLD analysis project Ga0105239, IMG submission 92761) | Corn rhizosphere microbial communities from Kellogg Biological Station, Michigan, USA - KBS C4-4 metaG | ecosystem: Host-associated > Plants > Roots > Rhizosphere > Soil | place: Michigan, USA...
AAGGCGATGGAAAGAGGGTGGGAATGATGCCGTGGGCCGTGGCTCAGGCCGACGACAGCATGGTCTTTCGAACTCGGTAGCGAGGTAATTTGCGACTAGGACAGAGTAGTTAGTTATTTGGAGGAGTAGCTTGGTTGTTGATGACTGCAGCGTGCATACATAACTCGTGACTGGTGCGTCGTAAAGGGTAGTGCGCCAGCTGCCCAGCACAGCCCACTTGTCTCACTACCATTTTCGTGGTCCTGCAACTGAGTTTCATTTTTAGTATCAACGAACTCGTGTTTTGAGACCAGCGACCGCTAGCCAACTAAGAAACAGTTGCCGACCCATGAGGAGTATTCTTGCGAGCGGGTATTCGTCGGGATGCTCTGATTCCCTGATTTCAGTCACCAATATGCATGGTTACTGGTACTGTACTTCACGAAGAAGGGAGGTTGATGCGAAAGTGCAATCAGAGGCGCTGAATGGTCAAGGCGTCTCGAATAATTCAGTCCGTACCGAGGGGCCAGGAAGGTCAGAAGCGTAGACTATTGGCAATTATGTTTCAACTTTTTTTAGGTATTCGCTGGTCACATGCTTTAAGAGCTGTGACAATTCTGTTGATAGTATAGTAAAGTGTATTCTAAGTTACAGTTGAACCGTGTATTCAAAGAGAAAAGGGCATTGGTTCATTGAGTAGAAAACCAGCTTGCTGACTCATTGTTTAACCCAATTAACTATTCCAATACTTTTCTTCCGGTGTCTTTTCGTCGGTTGCTTTTCCTCGGAGTGGTACGATAACAGTTCTGCCCCTCATCTGTAAACTCGCAAAAAGGGGACCTTGCTCGGGCAGGGCAGACACAGCTGCAGCCTGCATGAGGTGGTCATGAAAGAACAAATGTTTGGTACATGGGCCAAGGGCTGAAAATGAGCCCCGGCTTATCGATGCAGGAGGTTCGAGTACATGCAACTTGTAAGGTGGATTGGTTGTTGCCAGGCGCTAATATGCCCAAAGATGTGAGAAAGAGATTGCCCGAGACGCCAACGCTGAAAGGCCAGAAAAACCGGTACCAAATGATAGAGTAGTCGCAAAGTGCTAAAGTGCTCAAATGCCGTTGGGGGAAATCTGAAGGTTGAATATCGGGGGTTCAGGTCGTAATCGTCATGTCGATCATAAGTTACTTGCAGATGACATTCTCTCGTTTCCATTTCCAGAATCAGAGTTCAGTTCGCATTCTGGAGGGCTTGGAAGTTGCCAAGTCAGGCGGTGGGAGAGCTTGGGAGAGATTGGGCTGCCAGTTGGAAGGGTGGAAGTGGTGGAAGCGAATTGAGTGGTTGTTTATCGGGCCTCATCTGCAGGGCACGGCGGCACGGTGACATCAGCCTCAAATGACGTAGTGCTCAAGCCTGACCGAAAGTTGGGCTGCTGCGAGAAGACTGATCGGAATGGCTTGCTTGGTCGACTGCGGAAATTGTACATCTGCACATGATTGTCAACACTAGATCTATCATACTGGGGTTGGGCATGAGAGGGGCCCCATCAGGAGTAGTAGGAGAACATACCTTGCATTCAGTGCACTTTCCACCGGCGACATCACATCGCCCACGACATCCACGGGGCTGATTCGTGCAAGAGAACATCTTAGATGGAGCGTCCGACGAAAGATAGTGGGAGGACCAAGACGAGGCGGCGACTGTGAAAGCTAGGTGTTTGGCTGGCGTAGAATATGAGTGATTTAGTTGCAGATATAAGACCCAATGCTTTGGTCTGGCTGCCTGGGATGGATGATTGGGTCTAGCGGTGTTGAGCTGGTGCGGGTGCAGGTGCCGAGTGTATTGAAGCTGGAGAGTCACATAGGCAGAGTAAGGAAGAGTATGTGTCAAGTGTGAAAGATGTTTGAGAGAATCGAGAAAGTTGTCAAGTTGAAATAATAGAGCAATTAAAGGATAAGAACGGGGAAGGCAGCAGTTGATATTTGGCCAGGATCTGGCTCATGCGCCAGGATCGAGTCGAGACGTTCTTCAGGCCGACGGGTGGGCGGCCCACCTGAGCCAGTCACACGGCCAAGACTCCACCGATGGGCCTTGAGCAGCCCTGAGAAGCCCTGAAGGAGCCTGTCGGTTGGGGTGCCATTTGGGTGCCAGTGCCCGAGGGCCCCCTGGACAAGAGAGAGACTCTGCCCTCCTCCTGTTCCTCACCCAACCTTACTTAGCCCACTCCCTGCGCCGGCTTCGACGCCAGGGTTTCGTAATAATGCATGCACTCGTGATAATAACCTTGACCTTGGAAAGCATCTGTTTGGACTCGTCAGGTCGCCATGACCCCTGCTTGACGGCCCACTGCGCGGCCAACAACGTTATGCATGAGACGTAGTCACCATCATGGCTGAGTCTGACTGTGAATGTGACTAGGACACACACTCTCTTCTTCGGAATCATCCAACTCATCAAACACAATTTAGCCAGTATTGCTTTGCTGTGTCCTATTGCTTCCACTGGTAAACATGCAAGTTCATTTCATCTTCTCACCTGTCCTGCAGAATGCCGTGACATTGCACTCATCCATCGAATTCCTCCTGAGCCGTTGAATGTAACACAACACTAACCATCCCGCTTAAGTAGGCAGTCAGTCAGTCGAGTTGTTCATGTCTGTGTCTCGTTCCGTCCAAACTGCACTGCAATACACTGCACGCTGCCCAGCTCTCACCAAAGCTTTTGTCCACGGGGACTCGTCAGGCAGAACTGCGGCCTGCCTAATACCGGTGCCGACCTCATAGAGTTCCCAATAATCCAGGGCCCAGGGCCTTAGCCTCCCCTATGAGCGGACGAACGGGGGGGCCTTAGTCACAACCGCTTAGGCTTCACGCTCTGCCTAAACTGCCTCGCTGTGCGGATCGCTCGGGTGTCAATAGTGGCAACGGAGTACACTACCAAATAAACGGGAATAATAATGTGGTTCTCTCCGAACGAGTACCAATATTCTCACAGGAATAGCAAATACAATTACCGATCGCGTCGAATCACTTTCTTGATCTGTCGGACTCGGCACTGGACCTCGGCACTACAGTCCACCAAATTTTTGGATTATAGGATTCAAGTCGCCTGTTATGTACAACGGGCACATGCGCACTTGTGACTTGGACCCCATGAATCCACCATTATTCCTTTGGCTCAGACCACATTCTCCGGACCATTGATATGCGACCTATCACAGGGATCAGTCCCTGCTGCCAATTTTGGTCAGGGCGTGCGGGAATCAAAATTGATTGAAGTCAACATACGAGTATTCCGTCCCTTCGTACAAATTGCTTTGTGTTCCATTGTTTTCGATGGCTACACAGCAGCTGAGCCGAACCGGTGGCTGGTGGTCTAGACTTCATGAGACTCGACCTGGTCGAGGTCCAGACCTTCCCTCCATCAGCTGGCATGACCTGGTTTACAATGCCTACAGGCGCGCTGGCACGGAAGTCTTACCTGTACGCGTTGTAACCTTGAAGGAGAATATTGATCAACCCTTCCGTTTTGGAAACTTTAGCACTCCGAGCTCAAGTCGTGTCTGTGCTGGTGCTGTAGTTGGCCAGCCCGTCGTCTGTCCTTCGTAAGTAAGTCGCCGTACATAATCGAGTCACTCGAGGCATGGCGTAACTAGTACGGTCGTGTGTAGCACGGGTAAGCTCCCCTAGTCCCTCGTCACGGCTCAACCATGGCGGTGTTATGTCAGCTGCACGCACAGTAAGGCTAGTTCGTCGGAAAATTCTGCCTCAGAGATTGAAGGAGGAGTGGGGGATACAAAAGCAATTCATCAGCCAGAGGCTTGCTTATAATCCATGCCCAGTCTGGATGGGCCTTGGGGGGTACGGATCCTTTCACCTCGATCGGACCTTTAGAAGAAAACTTCGGTTGATTAGACGTCAATCGTATCATCTCACGATTACCTAGATTAACCCCAGCGTCGTAATCTCAACAACGTGTTCGCTTCCGAAACCCATGCGCGGAGGGGAGCATCCGGACAGCTACGAAGTAGGCAGTAGCTACGAGTAAGAGCTCGTACTCCGTCCTTTTGACTCGCCCATTCATCTTCCAGAAACAGTGTGCGAGTACTCGTAAGGCTTGTGTGGGGGCACAGGGTCCAGGGCGGCTTTGGTGCTGATAAACGTGGACCCTGGCCCCCCAAGGCTTCCGCTAGAAAAAGCATCGAAGCATTTTGGCCTCGCCTAATCCTTCTACCTCCATCGGTAGAGCCGCCCCACCCGGTCCTTCAATCAATTCGTAGAATGCTTGTTGACACAGGGAGCTCATCCTGAGTCACCAGTGTCGCTACCCAGTAAGGACATGTCTGAGGGGAAATTCTTCAGGCTGGGCTCCTGGCCCACGGCCCTGTTGACTAGCATTGTATCACACCATGGAAAATGATCTGATCATCAACCAAGCACCCACCGCTCCCAGAATCGTAGCCAATGCTAAGCCATTGCCCTCCCGAGTCAAGATCAGGTATGCACCCATTCCCACAACCAATTCCTTTCTCCGAGCCAATGCTCTACGGCTTCTCCACTCCTTGTCAACGCTGAATGGCGGTTCCTGAATATGACTTGCATTCGTCAATGGCTTCAATGGCACCGTCGCTGCCAGTGCAACGGGACGATGATCAGAGGTTGCGAACAATGGCAGACACGTGTACTTCTGTGGGTCAACCGTGACGTCGCCATTGCTCAAAAAGAATATACGGTCACACCAGCTGGGCCAGCGGTGACGTGCCCAGTGCCATTCTTCTTCCCCGTCCAGAGTAACAGCTTTGCTGGTGTTGATGTCGTACTTGTAAGTGGGAGGGAACTCGATTGGTGCTTCGGTAAGTCCATGCAGGGTCTTCCCGGCCTTGACCTGCTGAGTGAGCTGGTCTTCAGCAAGAAGGTGCTTGAAGTGTTTGGGATCCGCCTCGTCCTTTGTAGGTTGGGGGAATTTTTCCTTGGTATCCTGCGGCGATGGTTGAAGCAATGAAGTCCGATAGTTGAGGTCTCCAGCGAAGAACAAGTATGAGCTTGATGAATAGATGCCACTTTCTTGGCCGCCTGGGGGAACCAGGGGCTGCAACAACGGTGCATCTTCCCTTTCTTCACCGCGCGTGATGGATTTCTGGCTTGGATTTGGTATGAACACAAGTCTACGAACGATGTTTTTGTAATCCTCGTTTCGTTGCTCGAGTCCATCCTCCATCGGCGCAAGATGCGCCGCAACAAACGTCAATTGAATCTCCTCCGAATCACTCGTTTTGTACCCCAATCTGACTCCAGCCGCACCTTTGTTGCCCATGTCACTGACGCCAAGTCCCACCTCGGCGGTGTGAAGCCAATTGACATTTTCGACGACATCATCTCGCGCAAAGACCATGAGCGCCGTTAGACCGATGTTCGTTGAGATGACATTGACGTATGTGTGATCTGTGGATGCTAGTTTGACGACCTTACGGAACGCATTGAAATATGGCGTGAGAAACGAGCCTCCCAGGAACGCGGGGCCAATAGGGGCAAGTTCTTGCAGGCACAGTACAAGCAATGTTGGTGATGGCGAATTGGGCTCCAGCGCATGGAACAGGTAAGGTGCAAAGCTATCAGGCTGAACAAGGGTGCGAGCACAGTTGAATGTTAGAAGATAGAGACTGAGAGCCATCGTGGGTGCAACAGCCCAAGAATGAGCCCACTTCCTGAAATCTCGCTGCTACGTTTCTGTCCACACAACGTGCCAGGGGAGTTCGATTGGCTGAAGTTATGAGAACCCGGTAGACTTGCTGGTTGGCCGTTGATTATGACCTGTTTACTTTACCACCTGAGAGGAAGTCAACAATTCAAACTCAAGATAATATGCTGGTGCCGGCCGAGAAAGCCATGACATCATCGCTCCCATGTTTCGCAACTGCTCGCTGCTCACATTGCTAGTGTTTGTACCTAGCGGAATACAACAATTGTCATCTGCTAGTGAGAGGTACGACCACCTCCGCACGTCCAAGGCTAGTTTCGAAATCTTATCTGTGTAGGATGGATTGGTACTTAGGTAGTTAGTACAGAGGACGGAGCTGGGGAGATACATATATAGGCCAACGGAGATCTGGTTAATAATTCACTAGGTACCCGTGTAAGCACAGAACCGGCGGAAATTCGTGTAGATCAAGAGGCCATTGGTTATCACCAGGTTCGCTGAACAGTTTCGATGACTGTAATCACGTCAACAGAGACCATACGCAGACAGTTCATCTTGAATCTTCATCAGTCCTGGGGGTGAACCGTGGACATGGGAACCCATCCATAGTCTCACATCTTTAGAGGTCTCAGCCGGGGCCTGCTTAGATAATAAGCGTGGTGCGTGATAATAGATTAGTCATATAATTCCTAGCAACTAAATTTCCACCAACAAATTCCGTCATAGCAGCATTAGTGGTTTAGTGGTAAAATCCATCGTTGCCATCCAACTTCGATGGGCCCCGCGTTCGATTCGCGGCTAATGCATTTTTTTGTCCTCAGCCGGGTTTTGAAGTGATATGTTATCATCCCAATTCAATGTATGATATAAGTATGTTGGGGATAGGGTTCTCTTTTGCTTTCTTTTCCTTTTCCTTCTACTTTGCACAGCAGAGGCTATTGACAGCTTTCAAGAGCCGAGACGCATACATACATATGGACTCCTGCCGGTCTCCTGGCCACACCGCTACAAGCTAGCGAAAGAATATCGATTTTATGCGAATTGTTGTTATGGCTCCGATGAAGGAAGCTTTATATACTCTTCTCATACACAACCAGCCAGCTATATTGCACAACACATTGGCAAATGGCAAGAACCGCTGAATTTCTATGGGTGGCCGGAAATTCTGCTCTAAAAAGCTCCAAGCCGCAGGCAGCAAAACAATATAATCGTGAACACGAGTGTATCCAAGGTTCCAATAGAGACGTCGATCTTCGCCTTTGGTTTACAGCTTCGACCCGGCCTTGCGTCTATTCTCCCTGTCTCTATCGCGCAGCAGCCTCCGGAGGATTTTCCCGGAGGGACTCTTGGGAATGACATCGATGAACTCGATCCCGCCGGCGAGCCACTTGTGCCGGGCCTTCTCCTTCTCGACGCGTTTGCTGATGCTACGTTTCACGGCAGCATCGCTTTCCTCCAGTCCTACCGAGCTCGACTTGACAACAAATGCTTTGGGCAGCTCACCCGCTCGGTCGTCTTGGACAGGGATCACAGCACAGTCGGCCACCGCGGGGTGGTTGAGGAGACAGGCTTCTAGCTCGGCCGGCGCAACTTGTAGACCCTGCGTCCCATGTTAGAATTGAAGCGTTGGCAAAAATGAGGGCAGGGGCCATTGGTTTACCTTGACTTTGATCAACTCCTTTATGCGATCGACCACCCAGACGTGTTCGTTGCCATTTGGTGACTTGCGGATCTCGACCTCGTCACCTGTCCGCATGAACCGGCCCTCGGGCATATCCACGAAAGTCTCCTTCGTGGCCTTCTCGTTTTTGAGGTAACCCAGAACGATACTGGGGGACTTGACCAGAAGTTCTCCTGGCTTGTTATACTCGGTGATTTCGTCGCCTTCCGGGCTCATAACCTTGGCCAGATAGCCTGGAATCAGACAGCCTGACGAGCCGAACCAGATATCAGAGGGGGTCGTCGAGCAGACGACGGTACACGTCTCGGTCAGGCCGTAACCTTGCCGGACCTGCCATTGAGGGTATTGGGCGGAGAGATCTTCGGCGGTCTCTTTGCCTAGCGGCGCAGCACCGGTGAAGATCTGCTTGACGCTCGACAGGTCAAATTTCTTCAAGATCTGGGGGTTCTTGACCATCGCAATGATGATTGGTGGCACGATGTATAACGTGTTGATCTTGTACTGCTGGATCGCGGTGAGGTAGTTCTGCAGGTCAAACTTCGGGAGGATGATCACCTGATCTCCGCGGTAGGTCGAGGCGTGGGAGATGACAATCAGGCCGTAAATATGGGATTGAGGTAGCAGACCGAGCGCAACGTCCTGGTACCCTGGCCTGATCTTGTCACGACCGATTCTGTCATATGTGGAGATTTGAACGATGTTGGCGATCACATTGTGATGGGATATCATCACGCCTTTCTGCTGGGACGTTAGAAAACGAGTGTTTGGAGTACGGTTCGAGGAGGAGGCAGACGTACCGGTAAGCCTGAAGTGCCACTTGAGTAACATAGAAATGCAGTCTGGCGTGCGCCCTGGCCCTTGGTCCACTTCACAGGCTCGATTTCGGGTGCGGTTTCACCCTCCTTCCTCAACTGCGAGAGTGTCTTGAACTCTTTTGGATATTCTCCGTCGCCAGGAACTTCACAGATGAAGATCTTGTCCTTGGAGATGCCGGACTTCTCGGCGGCCTCCAATGCGACGGGAAGTAAGGGCAGGACGGTGAATAGATACTTGGCGCCAGAATTCGTCAACTGATGCCTTAACTCATCCGCGTTGTATGCCGCATTGGCTGGAGATGAGACGCCGTTGAGTCGATGGATTGCCCACGAGAGGGACATGATGTCAATCTAGGGCCAGGTCAGCAAAATTGCAAATACAAAATTGGGCAAGCCCCATACCGTGTTGAGTGCAAACACACCGACAACCTTGTCGTACTCGGTGCCCTCATTGACTTTCCATCCGAACTGCCGGGCCAATGCGCGGGACAGTTTTTCAACATGATCCCGCTGTTGCGAAGCAGTTATTGATCTCCCACTCAACGCGCAAGTGTATGTATCCCACGATTCAGCGTAGGGCCGTCTCCCATATTGCTCGTCCAGCATGAAATCGCATATTGGGACATCATCAGGGATCTCTGGGAGTTCGGGCACCCATTTCTCAGGGTAGAAGACCATTTTTGCTACGGTGAGAGGTAAACAATGAAGAAGAAAACACCGAAGGACCGTGATATTTAGGCAAAGCACGACTACACGACTGCAACAGGAGGGAAAACCTCCACCGGAAGTAAAGAAAAAGAGCAGATGCAACAAGGATGAAAGCTGGAGATAAGTGGGAGTCGAATCCCTCGATCGCGGAGTAAACTCGCACACCATTCGTGGATGTTACCCGAGGTTCAAGAAAGTCCCATGGGGCGGTCCATCTTGGTCATTCCGTGGCATCTGGGCAGCATCGGCCGGAAAGGTTTCTGGAGCTGCGAGCTCTCCATCCCGCCTAGGAAAGAACTAGTGTTCACCAACCGATGGAGATGCCGAGCCTAAGGTGCTGAAGCCGAAGGGGTCGGTTGACCTGGACTACTTTCTTCTGTAATTAGCAGACTTGAATCATACCTAGACGGAATAGTCTTGGTACATATTAGCAGTCCGAGATTTGTCTTCATAAATCCAACGCTGAATTTGATGGGTCCAGAAAGGTGAGCGGATGGGATCTTTTGCTTTGTGGGGTTTGTCCTCGAGAAAGGATGACATCTCCACAAATCGGTCGGTATTCGAGAACCGATCACGTTCAACTTGCTGCCGTGGCCCGTCGACCACCGGCTGTGGCGTTCCCTGTGTAACATGTCAAAGATGAAGATGGGTCCCGGACAACCTCATTCCTATTTGGTGGCTCTAAGATCGACTTGCAGGACATTCTCGTCTACCTGCTCTCGCAAGACTCGGGATTGAAAGAGTGAAACTCGTGTTTCATTTGAGCATGCTGCTGTGGAATGAGACCGGAAAAGTTCAATCTGACTGATACATAGCACTTGATCCTGGTTGGCTACAGCCCCTCGGCAATGACTCGGTTAATTGTTCGAATCACTCATCATTGAAGCAAAACAATTAGGCGGCCGGTGGCCCGGTCCAAGTGCGTCCTACTGATAATATGGAAACACAGGGAATCGAGTGATGAGCCCAGAGGACAGGTTTACATCATTACTGCAAATACATAGCCTCTTTCTTCATCCAATGTACGGAGAACGAGTGAGAATGGTGCTATTATACTCTATACTGAATTTCCTCTGTTATTGTCATCGGCAGACTCCCTCGGTTGTAGCCTGGCTTAGCTGCATTGGCACTTGTTAGCAGAAGACCAGGGCAATTTTGGTGATCGAAATGGAAATGGCTACGAGTGAGTGCGTAGGAAGTGCTCCGGGCTCGGATTTGAAGATCAACCCAATTAGCCAAGTTGGGAGGGTTCGATGTCTCGTCGACTCAATATAAGAGCCCAAGGAAAGAAGTTTTAAGCTGGATAGGCTGAAAGATCCTAGCGGTTTTCTATACCCATGATGATTCCCCCGAGCAAACCCACGCTGGCCTTTGTTGCCGTTTGCCCATGTAGGCACACTGTATGAGCTTTGGTAAGCCCGAGGATCAAATTTTCAGACCTGTATCCATTGTGATTCAGGGTAATCGGCCATTACTCGCAAGTCACAAACTTGTGTTCGCGGCGGCAGTGTTCAAGCTCCCTAGAGTGAGCCTGGAGGGAGTATTCCGGACTCCTTTTCAGTCCTCGTACTCGTCCCTACCGTACTCGATAGGCGCGGCGTTACTTCAGGGTGCCTTGGGCCGGTACAGCCTTGTAACGTTGTCACGTGCATCATCTTCAGTAGGTACTGAGGTACTCCGTACGGAGTACCCTTCTGCACTTTTCAGAGCCCGAGGCGGATCATATTATTCGGAGTAAGGAGTCTCATCCGTACAATTGTGACGGAAAGAAAGGAGAAAGATGAGGGGCGTCCAAGGAGACGGGAGCGAAGCCTCGTTTATCTCTCTTGGGGCATCAAGTGGATAAACCCGTGATGAATCCTGATGATGGGGATGGAGTCGAATGCAAGAGTGCGGAGAGGATTTGAAATGAGATATGGAACCGCAATCAAAAGTGTGCCGCTCAGAGAGTGGCGAAGCAAGACGGAGCACGATTTCCGATTGAAGATAAGGGTTGGACTCACGTGCAGATGACGTCGTTGTGGTCGATCCACCCACAGCATGATATATCATCACACGGGATATGAGGGACCACACCCACACCACTAACACCCCAAGATCTTCACAATCTCGTTTCCCGCAATCTAAGATTGACCCTCTCTGAAACAACCAAAATATTTCGCCCCATGAAACAAACACGAGATGGGAATCTGAAGATCGTTTTCTCCATCTCTTGAGTCTTGGTTCAAGGGTTCAAGGGTTCAAGGGGGAATCCGTCGCTTTGATTCTATTTTCGACCCGTCGGCGTCTAAGTTATACTGACAGAACTCGGGAGGAGCGAACCCACGATTATAGCTTCTGGAATCGGTGCTTGGCATTGTTCTCATTAGACTTTTGTGCGAATGTACCCTATTCCGCCATGTGGGAGGATTCAGGAATTATGGGCAACAGGCTTTCTCAGGCCGTTGTTCGAGATTATTGTACCCCGTACCGATTATCAGTTTGCTGAGGTTTGCTGCTAAGTGATAGCTATGTAGCAGGAAGGTTTTCGGTGCTGTGAAAAGCTACGTTACGAGTGGATCTAGAGCAGGCGTTGAACTCCCGCTGTCCCCTCCCACTGACATGGATGCCTCGTTCTTCAGGCATTTTATGATTCAGCTCTGAAGAACACTGATAACAGCCCTCAAATCCAGCATGGGGTGTCCTTGTCCTTGTACTAGAGCGGGTGGTTCATGTTGCTTCATGTTTCCCTTATCATCTTTGCATCGTTAGTTAAATGTGGGCACCAGCTAGTCAGAAGTAATCGAGGAGGTTGGTTGCAAAATGTTGGTAAAGGCCTTGAAGTGGTGCGGAGGCTGCCCCCAAAAAGAGAGTCTGGCCAGGCCCAGCAGTGCCAGGGCCAAAGCTAAGTCCCCCCAGTTACTCGTAGACTTATGCATGTCAAAAATGCGCCAGTGTATGTAATTCGGAACTTTCATGGATGTGATGAATCACATCTGCGATAACGCAATAACGCAATAACGCAATAACGCAATAATACAAGAGCCCAGTGTGCATGTGGCATGCCTGAGAAGGCATCGCTTTCTTCCCGCCCAGCTGGAAGGCCATCGCAGACAAGCTACAAAACATACGAGTACGGACGGAGGACCTCCACCATCTTCCCCGCACCTGAAGTTGGTGAGGGAAGCGTAAGCGAATGAGAACTGACAGCCACCCTCCCACGAATTCAGAGAAACAGCTGTTTACGGTTGCTGCGAGACCTGGCCAGTTAAAAATGCTTTGTCGACTTCAGCGAGCCATTCAGAATGAGGGACATAAAACAGGCAGGAGTAGCCTTCCCATAGCAAAATTGTTCGATGTTGCACTAGGGAATCATGAGATCTTCATCCTCTATTCCAGTGTTCTATACGTACGGAGTACTGGGTGACTGGTATGATGAGTTCAGATCTTGTCGCACAAGCACGTGGGGTCTGGAAAGACGGTGAGTGGGAAATTTCACTCAAGAAAAGACCGGATACGCCGTCCGAATAAAGAGGGCTGGCAAATGATAAAACAAGAGCACAGGGAACAGAGGAGTGGTCGAAAGACTCTGGTTGGCAGGAGGTGACGGTCATGATTGGGTCGCAGGGTAACGAGATTTGAACGGATCCAAGGCGCTCAGCAGGAAGGGAAGATGGTGGTGGTGGTGGTGGTGGTGGTGGTGGTGGCCTGTGGAGGATCACGATTTATCGGCGTGCAAAGCAAGACACAATGCATGCTGTGTCTCTTTAAGCGATGGGACTTTAAAGTGACACCGCAGACGCCACACGTTATTGCGGTAGCTGCAGGGCTGCTGCCGCACACGATTGGGTCGGGTCGCTCAGAGAAGCACCAGCAGTGGAGCGAAATGGATTTCGAGCATTAGCAGTGAGCAGGCACCTTGATCCAGCTACCTTGGAAGCAGTAGTGTGCGGTGGTTCGTCATCCTAGCGCTGGCTTTGATTTAACGCTGTACCCCGTACATTTGTAATTTCGAGGAGCTACGTAGCAGCTGGGCACAGCGAGTTGGATAAAGTGCCCCGGAGAATGTCGCCAAATACTCCCTGGGATTGACGAGCCTTGCAGAGTGGACGCAGTGGAATGAGGGGAAATATACTCCGGAGGCAGTTCTCGCATGTGCGTCTGCGAGGATTGAGTATTCGTCCCAGTAGCTTGACGGTTGAGTGATTGGATACATGAAGATTGGCAACAGACGCACCCAGGTGGCAAGGTGGCAACGCGCCGTGAGAAACATGAAGGAGTGGAGGAGTGTCTGCATGCTGGCTGCATGAGAGATGCACGAGAAGAAAAATAAACTTTACTCGTAAGCTCGAGCTCGGCCAAAAAAAACAAACATCATGAGATGAAAATACTATAATCATCGGAAATCAATTTCCCAGAGACAGGTTACCGATGAGTACGTCCGTGTTGCTAATCTCATCCATCAGTCAAAGAGGGAGGGAGGGATCTTGTCAATATGTCCTGTGCTACCACTTCAAATTCTCCAGACAACAGCCACGGGCAGAACACAGCATCACAAATGACCAGTGGCAAAGTTTGAAGGCGCAGGAACGAGGGATCATGCTCCCTCCTCCAAACATGCCCTCCGCACGTGCCTGAGGTGCCCACGAATGTGCCTGGGGTGCCCAAGGTATTCATGGTTTTGCTGGGTGAAGGAATGTTGGCAGTCGGCCGGCCGGATATGGTTAGAGCCAAGATCAGAGGAGAGACACCAAAGCGGTTAATGTCCCTTGCGAAGCCTGGACGGCAGGCACTGACCCAGTCAGTCAAGGTCCCAACGAATCGCCAGTGGCTGTAGATCACGGGTCCCTTCCTGGTGTGCCCTGGTGCAGCCTGGCCCATCCTGAGTCCTGACACATCCTGGTCATCGCGCGGAACTACCAGGCGCGGTACCAGGGTGGCATCTGCCAGCCGACGCTATCAAAGGCGGCTCCCCACTAGCGAAAGTATCGTAAAAGCTCTATTGCTCTTATTTTGCCCGGCCTACATCATCATCATCACCATCACTTTCCCGTTTTTTTATCTCCACCTTGAGCTTTCATCTTCATTGCTCTTTCCCTTCCCAGTTTGCCATCCTATCTGGGCGACTCTCGTTGGTCCAGAATCACGGATTTTCCATTAATCCATTGATCCATATATCCATATATCCACTGTCCTGCCCACCGAGCACCCACTGTCGCTACCTCACCTTCTCCAACAGCTCGACACAAGCAGTGGAGTGGACTTGGCCCACAGCGCTGCCTCCGTCCTCCAGACTCGCTTCTTCACCACATGAGAACAAACTGCCACCACGACGAGTACTTACCATACTACTATCGTATGTTGATCGCCCTCACGTTCAATTGACCGCAGCAATCACCATTATTACATGATTCCCACACTAGTCAGTAGCTTTCCCAGTTGTTTTCCTTGCCCACTCGCTTGGTGTCACGACGCTAGCACTGCTCCTACGAGCACGCCGTACTCACTAACTCCAATCCCTGTGCCCTGTCCATCTTCTTCTCGCCTGCCTCTTTCTTGCTTTCCCATCCTTCCTTCCTGTGCATTGTGCGAGCATCACCAGTACCACGGCACACCATCTCCTCCACCGACTTCATTCTCCCCTTCTCCCCTCGTCAGCATAACACCTTCAAAGCCACCATTTTCAAAATCTTCCACATCTTGTTGTACTCATATCCATTCCATCGATTGATCGATCACTAGATACTCCAAGTCGATTCGCCCTTCACGGTTGCCAAACCATTCCATTCCATTCCCCCTGCTGGTCAGTACTCGCCGCTCATGTCGACGCTGGCCTCTTCGACAATCGCTCGTCTCTGAACCATCTGAACCAGAGGCTAAATTTCAAACGCGTTCGCCTTCATCACTTGCCTCTTCATTGAGTCGATTGGTGATACAGGCACTTTCCTTCATTCCCTCATCGAAGAGCTCGCGAGCCATCAAGCTACCGAGCTTCTGTGATCGTACCGGCCCTCTCTTCTACTCACCCGTCTGCAAAACTCTTCACCGAGTGACCAACGGGCCGACACACAAGCACAAATGCCCGTGCAGGCTTGACGCCGCCTTCCTAACCCTCCAAGAGCTGGTTTACATTGGTACAAAATGCTCCTCGACCTCCCATCTGGTTCTCGTTGGCCCACCGTCATGTTATTCACCATTCTCTATTTATTCCTGGCGCCCCAAGTCAATGGGCTCGCAATTTCCTATTGCTCACCGGAGAACAATGCTGGCTCGTTCCCAGTCTGTAAGTTTGATCTAAGCCACTTTTCCAAGTCCGAGACTGATATTGTTTGCTGGCAGACTCGTACCTCTACCAATCCAATGGAGAATGTCAAGGGCATTGCCAAGGATCATATGCATTTGCTGTTCTCCAAGGTGAAGATTGCTGGTGCTCCAACTATATTCCCTTGGAACAGGTTAGCACTTATGATTGCAACCAACCCTGTCCAGGCTTTCCAGACGATTGGTGCGGTTCCACTGATGCCGGCCTATATGGCTATTACCTCCTGAACCCAGGCAATCCCCTCGGGACCTCGTCGGGAGTCGTGGCATCTACCGCTGGCACGGCTTCAGCTCGCTCGGTTAGTACTTTTCCATCTGGGTTCAAGTTTCTTATCTCCTATGTGACCTCCCATCTCCCTCAACGGTAATAACCCGCGAGTGTTCTCAGACTTCCAGTGAGGTCAGCTCGGTAACTACTTCAAGTACTACCGCTACAACATCTTCGAGCTCTACAGTATGAAGACTCCATCCTCCCCTGTATTGTGTAGGGCTAATGCCCATTTTTCATCATTCCAATTCTCTCTATCAACGTGACCTCTTTTGCGCCTATCAAAACTGACCAACAATAAACACAGTCATCCACCAAAGGTTCGGCAGGCACGTCCTCATCCGCACCGTCAACCCCGACCGAAATTTACACAAGCATCACTACCGTGACCGGTGAAGTTCGTACGGTCATTATTACGCCCAGCTCCACGGCCACTGCTGATGCGACACTTGGGCAGTCGTCTTCGGGAGGGGGCAGTGGAGTCAACACAGGAAAGGTAGTTGGGATCGTGCTTGGAGTTGTATTGGGCATCTGTGCCTTTGTCGGGATCGCTGTCTGGCTATGGTTTAGACGGCGGCGTCAACAGCGCGATCATGGGTCCGGCACCGAAAGCACATACACCAATCAAACGGGCGAAAAATCACCATCCAACAACATACCGTCGCGGCAAGTTAGTCAACTGTCGTCATCGGGGCTTCTGGGGAGTAAGGCACCTCGAATCAACACACAGGGGATGGCACCAGGAAACGACCCTAGAAGCGGCAATCCAGGATCATCCGCATTCGACCGGCGAAGCCTTAATACGGACGCCAGACTCAACCCGTATGCGCTGTATATTCATGACGAGGGCCGGATAAGCGATGTGTCTCTGCAAGACAACCAAGATTATTCTCGACAACTGAGGGTAGGTCTGCACCGGAATGGTCGGCGAGGTTTCTGTGCTAATCACTGTCCAGGTCGCAAATCCTGATCCTTGAAGTTTACCACAGGTCCTCAGATTAGTCCTGAACACTAATCACACTCGAGAATCCGAGTCGATACCAACACTCGTTAACGAAATGACGAAACTACAAGAAGGCCTCCCAAGGCTACCGACAAGAGTTGCTCCGGATAATTGCAGTATTTGGAAGCAACCAAGCACTAGGGAAACCTTGTGCATTGATGGAATGAAGTAACGACGAGACGTACTTTCTTCTTCGTCTGGCAAGTATGGGATGCTTGCTTATTGAACAACAGCATTGGAAGGTGTTCTCAGACGCATTGTAACATAAGGATAGGAATATTAAGGGAGGCCTGGCCGGGCTCGGGCTCGGACTCGGGCTTACCTTGCGCTGCTAGGCTGAGGGCGAACCAGAGAGGAGCTATAAGGGCCATGGCCGAGAAGGAAAGGCTACAGGACAGAAATCAGATACCGTCTCGGCATTTAGCAGAGGATTGTATGATGAAGCGAGTCGATTGTACAGTGTCTTGACTCTTGGACCATTGTGGTCGTTGTCTCCAAAGATGCCCGGTTAGGATGGAGCAGCACGGGTTATACATAGAAGACCAATATCTAATGCCGACTCTGACTTGGTGAAATTGCCTTTCCCCGTCACAAGAAGCCGTACTCGTCCTGACTGATGTTGGGCGGCCGCGAGCTCAAGTTTTCTTCGATCCCGGTCAGCTGATGCCCAATGAAGGAGTCGGCGAGGGAGGAGTCGGCGAGGGAGGAGACTCGGCTAGGAGGCTTTGAACAAGGCTGTCCTGGGTGACTCGGTACTGCAAACGACGGCGCAGAGGCAGCGGGACAGGGGGGCAGAGGACGATCCCTATGACGCAGGCGCGGTTAGGCTGAAAGCTTTTGGCTTCAGTGCAAGTGCGGGTCTGGCCGTTGCTTAAACATCCTTTCCAACACGCCCCGAGCCCTCGGTACGAGAAGGACAGTGTACTCATACATACCCGTGAGAGAGAGGCACATGCGGCGGGTCGAGCAAAACCTGACAGAGGCTGAGTTGATGGAAATAGTCCTTTGCATAATCGTACGGAGGCTGGACATGACAGGTAGGGCACTTATCTCTCCTATCACTTTAACCAGAAAGCACAATGGAAGAAATGGAAGACCGGGTTTCCATGGGTTTGATGGGGGGGGTTTGAGGGGCAGGGCCCCAGGGGCGATTAGCGTTGAAATTCCTGGCAATTGGCGAGCAGCTGGCATGGAGTCTCATGGTGGCTTTGGAGTCATTGGGCTCTCATGCATAATCGACGTCACATGTCGGTGGCTCCCACTTCGATGCCGCTGCCACTCAGAAGCACGACTCAGGTATGCTGCACCAGCGCCTACCGGCTCTACAGCCCCTCGAGGCCCAAACCGCCCCAGCAGAAATGCCACCAGCTGGGCGTGGACCAGGTCAAGGTCCTAGTCACGTCAAGCAGAAGAAACTGGTATCCGTAATCCAGACCGAGTACTCATGCTTTAAAAGCTATGCATCGCACAAAGCATCTCCACCAAACTCTGCACGTTGTCTCATTTCCATCACACACACCCTCCCGAGTCACAGGTGTCAAGTGCAGCGTCCGCGTGCACCGCAACCTACCCTCCTCTCCTCTCCACTCACCTCAACTCACCCGAACTCACTTCCCTCCACCTCGCCTCACCCTCACCTCACCTCATCAGTATCGAGGACTCATTCTTCCGGCGTCCTCCAGACCTCAACGAGCTCCCCATATCCCATCCCACCCCTTTGAGACTTGGAGTTCTTCCTTTCCAAACGTCCTTTTCTCGATTTCCTCATTGGCCGGCATTTCCTTCTCCTGCCAGTAGAATTGCAATCATTCGCCCAGATCAGCATTTATAACCCACCAACTCATCTGTGCAACCCTGCCCACTTGCAATGGCAGGGCGGCGTTACGCTGACGATGTCTCCATCTACGAAGACCGACGATCAACTGTTTCGAGAGGTGGCCGAAGGGTCTATGAAGATCGTTATGTAGACGAGGAGATAGACTACCGCCGACCCTCACCCGCAGCACCTACAGCCGTGCGAGAAAGAGAGGTCGTCATTCGGGATGAAGTCCGAGAACGACCATCTAATACGCCAGCTTTCATGCGAGAAGACTATGCCCGAACTGCCGCTGGCCCTGTTGTCCTCAGGGCCAGAGAGAGGGAAGATTTTGAATATGCTCCCCGCCCTCGTCGTCGATCTCCTTCTCCTGAACCAGAGAGAAAGGTAGAAAAGGAAGAAATCATCATTACAAGAGATCAATCTGAGTCCCGTCCTCCCCCTCGCCAGCGGGAAGTCGAACGGGAAGAAATCGTAATCCGCAGAGACGAACGGGAGGTTGACCGCCGACCTCCACCTCCGAGAGAACGAGAACGTGAAGAAATCATCATTCGTCGAGAAGAAAAGGACCACGATCCTAGACCGCCCCCACCAGTGAACTCGTCCAAAGACGAGATTATAATCCGACGGGAAGAAAAGGAGAGCGATCGTCGCTCCCGTTACGATGACTACAGCGACACGATCTCTCGTAGAGGTGGCCCCAGGAGTGAAGTTGACCGAGACGAGATTATCATTCGCCGCGAAGAATCGAAATTGGATCCCAGCCGCTACGAAGATTATGCTTTGACACGACCAAAGTCTCATGAACGGGCGAGATCTCGTGCTCGACGCTCCAGCAACGGTTCCAACGACGAGATCATCATCAGACGTGATGAGGTAAGGGGCCGCAGTGGTGATATAGACCGTCAAGAGATCATCATTCGCAAGAACTCCCGTTCACCATCACCCTCCTCCATCTCCTCCGCCCCAGCTCCACGAGTCGCTCAACCACCACCTCCTCAAATCATCAATGCTCCTACTATCCACCAAGAAGTCATCACCCATCATCGCCACATTGACCACGGCTTCGAGGTGCAATATCCCACACGCCCAAGAGTCATTTCTCGGCCACCATCCCCTCCCAGTCCACCCTTACCTCCTCCAGCACCCGCTCCGGCTTCAGTGAGGGCTCGCTCTGAAGAACGCATTCAGATCAGTCGGACCCAGACTCGGAATGGTCGCACTGAGAACGAAGAAATTATCATCGATCGGAATGAGGCACCCACACCGCCAAGGAGTGTAGCGCCATATTCCACTCCGCCTCCTCCGCGGGAGGCTTATTATGATACACCTCCTCGCCGTGAATATCGTGGGTATGAGCGTGATGTGCAAGAAGAGGCAGAGTACTACAACCAACGGGCTCTTGATAGGGCCTATGTTGGCGAAGCATCCCATGGAGCTACTCGCGACTGGGCGTTGGTCGATGTTCCACCTGGCACGAATCGGGTCAGGATGGACGGGGCTGGAGGTGGCGCCCAGGAAATCACCTGGCAAAGATACAATGGCGTCCGCCGGAGCAAGTTCTTCCCCGACGGTGCCGATGAAGGGTACACTGGTGAAGTCGGGAGACACACTCCTGCACCGCTACCTGCGCCTGCACCACTACCTGACCCGAGATATTCCCCTGCGCCTGCACACAATGGAGAAATCGGGAAGAGATACGGGAAAGAGCGTAACCCAACAGATGGCCTGTGGACCGAAGTAACGAAAGACTTGGTTGTGAAAGAGGCAATCCAGGAGATGGGTTACGAGTTCGAGGAAAACGATGATTTCTATTATATCATTGCTTATCTCCGATATGTGAGTCTAATCATCCATCAATGATTTTGTAGTTTCATTTCTGACAAGGCCAAATAGGAAGATATCGCGCGACTCGTTGGACTTTCGGAAGACATACGCAAGGAACGCAAGAAACGAATCAAGGAGATGGAATGGGAGAATCGAGTCCTTCCTCCCCCGATTGAGACACGACCACTTGCAATTGAACCACCCCCACCTCGTCCACCACAACGAGATTGGGCCAGAGAAGAAGAAAGATATATCGAACGCGAAGTTGTCTACCGAGGAGGCCGCCCTCCTCCACCAGTTGGTTGGAGACGCTAAACCCAGAGCAGACCGTCTACAACCTGATGTCCATCAGTATGATACGAATTTCCTTACTCAAATTCATTGCCATAACGCCGTCACGGCATGTGCGGACACAAATTTTTACGACGATTTACATATACACCCATGAGACGACGAAAGCACGAAAGACATGAAGTATTTTTTCCCCAATCTTTTCCTGCTTCCTTCCAACCCATTATTCATGAGCGTTTTAGCTACCTATTGATTTTCTGAATGCATTTCAGCAAGCGTACGGTCGTCGGATATTGGATATTTTGTGGTTGAAATCTCATGGATGATTTGAAATCCCAGGGGTGAATGTTACGATTGAGTTGGTGGCGTAGTGATTTTATGTGTGGATTGGACGTTGGAGATAGTGTTGGGTGACGCGAGAGATTGAACTACAAGGCTTAGAAAGTGTGGTGGACCGGACTGGAATGGCGAAGCGTTATACCAAGAAGATCAATTCAACATCATTAAAGATCAAATCCAGCCTGCTCCTCTCCTCCTCCTCCTCCTGCTACTACTACTACTACTCTGACCAATGAGTTTGAAGCAAGCTACCATCTACTCGTAAACCCCGATTTTTCCTAGCGAACTGTTGTGCTTTATCTACTCGCCCATCAATCATTTCACACTCAATTCCCTCCTTCAACTTGATGACCTCGTCAATTGGTATCGCGCCCGCCCACTCTCCCTATATTCAAGGAGCCTTGTCTGGATGGGTGAATAAGCAGGACGGCTGACTAGAGCGATTTTAATTGGACGATGGGTGAAAACCAAAATGCGCAGTTTGGTTGGGTGGTATCTTTATCATATATGTATGTCGTGCAACAAGCGTTGGTGATGAGAGAGTGGTCTTTGAATAATATGATCTTGACTCTTGAAATATGGTACACGCTGACAGCCATAGAAGAAACGTCACATGCAGGCTACGGAATCAAGCCTGGTCATCATTTAGGATTAAATAATATATATTCCAGTATTTTATGTTGCTAGATACTCGCTTAAGCGGCACTTTCAACCGTGTAATACATGACATGACTCACAACCCTTCTTTTAGTATGTAGTGATTGTCGATCATACATACATAGCTGGCTTTCCTCAGGATGAGGGATGGGGGTTGATTCCAATGTGGGAGTCTCCTTAACTACATGTTTAACTAGGTAGCGTCTACAGCTGGCTCTAGGCGTCACCTCATCGCACGACCTCCACTAACTTACGCCTTAAATAACAAAACTATCTCATCAACCACAGCCAACCGCCTCCCAGGAAGCACACAACAAGAATCCATAACCCCACACGATGGACAGAGCCAAGTTCCTGGAGCAGATCACCGCAGACGCCGAGTCTCACGTTGAGCTCCTACAGCGATTCATCCAAGCGCCGTCGCCCAACCCGCCGGGCAATACTGCCGCGGCCGCACAGGTGCTGCGGGAGTATCTGAGTGCCAGGGGTGTTGAGACGGAGATCATTGCGCCTGATGGGCTGGAGAAGCCGAATTTCGTGGCGGGGTTCGTTGCGGGCGAGGGTGAAAGTGGAGCGGGACATGAGGATGGAGGTTCGCCAGAGCCGGATCCAGCCTCCGGCCAGAGAGTCATCCTCAACGGCCACCTGGACGTCTTCCCCGTGGATACGTCGCAGGACTCGCGCTGGACGCATGGCGGGCCGTGGTCAGGCCACAACGACGGGACGCACATCTTCGGGCGCGGCGGGGTGGACATGAAAGCCGGGACGGCGGCGTCGGTGATCGCGTATGCATACCTGTACCAGCACCGTCGGCATCTGCGACGGAAGCACAGCAGCGTGGCCCTCACGGTCGTCAGCGACGAAGAGACGGGCGAGAAGTTCGGCAGCAGGTATCTCCTGGAGCGCGACGCCGCGCGGGCCAAGTGGAAAGGCACGGTCATGATTAACGCGGAGCCGGGCGGGTTGCAGAGCATCCGCTTCGGTGAGAAGGGCACGCTGAGAATGACGTTCACGATCCAGACGCTCGGCGTGCATGGCGCGTACACGCATCTCAGCGAGGGTGCGACCCGCATTGCGGCGAGGTTGATTGGCAGGCTGGTCGAGGTGGTGGAGAGCATTGAGCCGCAGTGGGACGAGGAGGTTCGGAAACAGTTGGAACGGGAGGAGGTGGGGAGGGTGATCGATGAGATTATGGGCGATGGCGCGCGTAGGAGCGTGCTCACCCCGACGGTGAACATCGGCACCATCCACGGCGGCATCAAAGTCAACATGATCCCCGACCGGTGCGTGTTCGAGGCGGATATCAGACTGCCCATCGGGCTGCTCAAGGACGCGGTGTTGGCGCGGATAGACGAGCTGCTCGGCGACGAGTTCCCCGTGACGGCGAGCTACGCCGTCCAGGAAGCGGCGTCAAACCCCCCCTCGCACTGCAGTCCCAGCCATGAGATGGTGACGGCACTGACCGATGCCGCTGAGACGGTTACGGGCAGGAGGCCCCTGGCGATCCCGTCGCTGGGAGCCACTGATGCCAAATTCTGGCGATATCATGGGGTCCCGGCATATGTATATGGAGTGGGTCCCGAGACGATGGCGGCTGCGGTCGATGAGAGGGTTAGTGTCAAGGAGTTTTTGAGTGTTGTAAGAACGCATGCTTTGGCTGTTTGGAGCTTTTTGGGCGGTGAGTAGCTTCTTTTGGGGGGTGCTGTGTGAGGAGTTTTCCCCCTCCCAGGGATGAGAAACGACAGAGTGCGAGGCAAAGGAACACACAGAGTTGAAAAGGGAGGAAGGTCCTAGCCTCAGAAAAGAATCAGAACTCATTGATTGCGTTGTATCTATCCGATCTGGTTCGGCAGCGTTGCATCTTTGGTATATATCATCCGACCTCCACCACTCTTTTTGGGTTTCATATATGGCCCCCTTTTGTCTATCCCTATCGAGCTCACGCCCTCACATCATGGTAGTTGAAACACATGACTCTATTCCACCGGTTCGTTTCTCCCAATCCCACGAGCCACCCGAGTAGTCCTCAACAAACCCTTTCAAGATTTGGCAAAGTCAGCTAGATACTGTGCTAGCTTCTGAGCATTCTCTAGCGGGACGGCGTTGTAGTTGCTCGCTCTGATACCTCCGACGGAGCGATGGCCCTTGAGACCTAGCAATCCCCTTTTTTCAGCTCCAGACAAGAACGCCTTTTCCTTCGCTTCGTCAGGAGTAACCCCGCTGTCGGATTTTCCAGAGATGATGCGGAAGCAGATATTCATTCGACTTCGAACATTCTTGGTAGGGACGACATGGTAAGTATCAGGGTAACTGTCGAGAGTATCGTACAGAAGCTTGGCCTTTTTGTCTGCAACTTCTTCTTGGCCCGAGACTCTCTGGGATCCAAATGTGGAGGCAAGGCTCTGGAGAACAAGTGTGGCGACAAAGAGGTTGAATATGGGGAGGGTGTTGTAAAGACTGTTGTTGGAGGCGATGGTCGAGAAGGAGAACATGATTGGAGGGAGTGCTCCGGAGCTTGGGAGCACGGGAGAAAGGGCGTGCAGGAATGCTGGAGGTGGGACGAGGCTGAGCAGGGATTTACGGATGATGACCACAGTGATACCAGCAATCCCTAGGTTCTTCTGGGCGCCACCCTAGTCCAAGTGTTAATGGAAGCTTGAAAAGACTGCAAGGGAGATCAATAAACTTACGAAGATGACACCAAACTTCCGAACGTCAATCTTGCGGCTGAGGAAATTACTCGACATGTCAGCCACGACGATTCTTTCATCATCGTCCACCAAGGACTCTGGAAAGCTTGGGAATTCCACGCCATCCACGGTCTCGTTGTCACAGAAGTAAGTTAGAGCGCTGTTTGGTGACAACTTCCACTGGCTCTCGGGAGGAATGACACCGAATTTGCCATTGTTGCTCTTTCTGGCGTCGACAGCCACATTGACATACTTGGATCCAATCAGCCTGGTAGCTTCTTGACTGGCTTTGAGGGACCAAGATCCTGTGACCAGGTAGTCCACCTTGAGCTCGGATTCGATCTCCTTCTTCACACGATCAAGAACCTCTGCATCTTTACCTTCGCCGAGATCGGCCACTGCCTTTCTTCGGCGCTTCTCGATCCAGGCACCGACTAGATTCTGGAGAGCGGCGCTGAACTCTCCAGTTCCTCCCGCCTGCATAAAGAAGATGTCATACTCCTCTGTTGGGATGTCATACAGCGCTGTTAATGCCTCTTTGGCATCTGCGAGAATTTTGTTGGCAGTGGGTGAGCGATGAGAGATTTCTGCCAGGGAAAGGCCAGTGTTCTCAAAGTTGACAAAGGCCTTAGCACTTGTCTCGATGACAGGCGTGGGCAGGGGAGCTGGCCCAGCACCAAAGTAAGCCACCTCTGAACGGTCTGGCATGGCTTCAGGAGTGAGGAGGAAAGTCAAGTCAGATTCAGTTAGGAGTGCTGGTAGACCTCGATACAATGCTGATGACGTCTATGCCGTGGACATGAAACCCTACAATCGATTCTAGGGTTTCTGTATCACAATAACACCGGGGTACCTCAGAACTATAAACAAACTGGAGAATCCGTAACGGTAACGTACCTAAGTAGTCTTGGGACAAAAAGGACCTGGGTAAGTATGAGTCAACAAAACCTGAAAAATATGGAGAAAAGACATGATGCCATCTCCAGAGTTTTGAAGTCCCCCGCTGGCACGGACCACCATTCATGCCGCACAAAGGAAACGCTAAATTATCCGCACATGGACGGTAATATAAATTCTTGGCAGGAACCAGGTTGTCCCAATTGTTCTCCGCAACCTAGTTTTCGTTCGAATCATGCGCATATTCGTATCTAAGTAAGAAGGAATTCCAGCCTTATTCCATCGTTGATATGGCTGAGACCATCGGAGATTAAGTGCAGAGCCCAGGAGAGACTTCAAAATGGCCTTCTAGTTGAACGAGCTCTGATTTGACAAAAGTGTCATTGATAATATCTCGGCATAATAACGATGCTCCTTGACCAGTTCCATTAGTCTATGCGTGATTGCTACGGTTTGCTGACGGTGTGTTAGAATTGCCCTGCTGTATCTCATTGCCCAGCACTGATGGAAGACGCCACTGCTATCACAGCCAGAAGGAGAGGAGGGCATTGCAAAAGTCGACCCCGTGATCAACTGCCATCAAGCATCTCATCAGCGCTTCTTCGTCAGGCCAAGACTCTTCATTATGTCTGGTTGCAGTCTCTCTAGGATCTTCATGACGTCGCCGGTATGACTTCACAGTCTTTCTGAACAGCTTCAGAGGCTCTTTTCGATGGCTGTTCTTTGGCTGGCATAGCAACTCCATCATTAGTGGAACGTGCGACTGAGGGTTCTGGAGGGCCATCGGCTGGGTCAATGGCATGGTCAATGGCTTGATCAAGCGGGCTGTAGGTCCAGGAACATTGTTGCGTTCTGAGGCTGCATGCCAGATTTGGGTAACTTTTCGAGACAAATTGTGGCTTGGGGAGTTTGTTGAGGGCCCAAATGATGACCAGCTCGGTCTCTAAAGCCATACATCCGTCAACAGAAGATGCTCGGATCCAATTGCGCTCATGTTTGAACCAATGGTCGATGCATGAGCACGGGAAAGAGAGATCGGCCTTTTGAACAGGGTTGTCTCGCTTGCCGAGGATGGCCAGTGCATGGGCAGGGCCCATGAGAATGGAAATGAGCACAATCAAAAAGAATTGCATGATGGTGATGTGGGGGTGAGTATCTCAAATGAAAGAAATGTTGTTGAGGGATTTCCTGTTTGATAAGAGGCTCGTCGACAGTGCTGAGGCTGAATTGCGGAGGTTGGCAATGAATGACCAGATGAAGTTGAAGCAGGAATGAGAGAGGGGAAGGGTACAACCTGACTGCCAGCGGTATGAAATCACATGCAGACTTAGAAATCACACTGACATTGAGGCAAGTGCTACCAACTTACCAAGTGGCACCTTGGTAGTAGTGATGAATGGAAAGCACATCTTACGTGAAGAGGAAGGCACCCGTGTCCCTGTTCGGGCATGCAACTCACCTTTCCCGACCTTTGGCTTTTGGCATGGTTACTTGAGGAAGCAGGGTCAGGCACCCAGGTCTCCATGGAAGTGAAATGTCTTTAATTTTCGTATAAACGGGTTTTGAAAAAGTGAGGATGAAGAAGTGAGGTGAAATATGGAACTCGGCAACAGAGCAGTCGCATGTAGCAGAGACTCTAGAGGCACCACTTGCCTAGCCAGGAAGCCCAAAAGGAGGTACTGGTGAGCGGAGCGAATAATAAGGCTGCTCTCGTAAAGACTCGCAGGCGAGGTTACGCGGCGAGTGCTCCTCCTCGTAAACTTAGCCCAAGTCCACCTAGTCGTAGAATTGGGGTGCTCCACTGAGAACCCGCGCGGTCAAGCATTCCGCCAGCCGCTGACTAAGTCAGGAGGCCTTTGTACTTCTGGCGGCGACTGGATAACACGTCCGTCGCCTGTCCTCGGCGGAGGCATGTAAGCCAGGCGCCCACCCAAGTCCCGTGTCCCTGCAGCAAGTATCCACTTCCTTGCTTCCCTCAGGCAGCAACCATTCCGCCAACTCAGCCTCTGCAATACGTACTCCCCATCATACCCAGAGGACAAGCCCGGCAGTCTGTGGCTGGCACAAATCTTAATTGAGCCTACAAATAGTTGTTCCTGAGGCCACCATCGCGCTAGTGGTATATCTATATCCATTTCGATGACCATTGTTCGAACATCAAATCAAGAATTGTCACCACGACGAAGAAACCGTCCGACAATTTCATTTCAACTTTCAATCATATCAAATTCGCTTCATGCCGCGGAGACCACATAAGAAATCCCGGCGTGGTTGCTCAGAATGTAAACGTCGTCACATCAAGGTTCGAAATCCACCTCTCGCTCCACATTTGTGATAGCATCGCTCCTTTCTTTCGAGTATGAGTTGCAAGTCTCTGACCGCCGGCGCCATAGTGCGATGAACATCATCCAGCATGCGTAAATTGCCAGACAGCGACATTAAGATGTTCCTTCTCATCAGACGTGATGGACGATTCTCCTCGGTCGACGTCACAATCCATCTCGGGTGCCATGGATTCGGGCATTTCTGAAAGTTCAACTCCTGCCATGGCACGGCCAGACATAACGCAGGATCAAAAGGCCGCAGTTCCTCTTGTTACGACAACAGTTCAGGCTGAGCCAGCCAGCTTGAACATGGACCACCTTGAACTCCTCCACCACTACTGCACAGAGACCTATCAGACTTTTACTTTAGAGGCTGACCTTCAGGAAGTGTACAAGGTTACCATTGTCCGCATGGGATTCTCCTTTGCCCCTTTGATGTATGAACTTTTAGCAATTTCCGCTCTCCATTTAGCACACACTCGCCACGGAAATGCTGCCTGGTACCACAGGAAGTCAATAGAACTTCAAACTCAAGCGTTGAGCGCTTTTACTGCTCAGAAAGATGTCGACGAATCAAATTGCGGACAAGTTCTCCTATTCACCTCACTCTTAGGGTTGCATATGCTTTGTGACCCCTCTGGAACGCAAGAATTAGACTCTCGCTCCAATCAATACCTCACCCATGTCATCCGGACAGTCGGGCTTTTACGCAGCGTGAAAGGGCTGACCATCTCGAATTGGGAGCAAGAGATCAGGCAGACCGACCTCAAACCACTTTTTCGGATGGCACACCCAGTCAAACCTTATAATATTCCACAGCCTTGTATTGACCTCGCAACGATCACCCATGACTCTGATCTGAGTAGTGAAGCGAAGGAGGCGTACAAGCATGCTATTGAAAGGCTCCAATGGGCATTCTGTGTATCACAGACAGACGCCCAAAGACACCACACATCCAAGTGGCTCTTAGCCTGGCCGATACAGTTGAGTGAGAAGTATTTAGACTTGTTAAGTCAACGCAGGCAAGAAGCTCTGATTATTCTGGCATATTTTGGCGTCATGATGGTGAGTTATAGAGACTGCTGGGCGGTGGGAGACAATGGATTGGTCTTGATCCGGGAAATCAGCGAACAACTGGGTCCTCGATGGGAGAGATGGATGGCATGGCCCGTTTCATTCCTCTCAAGTGAAGGTGGCTAAAGTAAACTTGGAAGAACCATCGGGGTTGGCCTGAAGGGCATGTCTATGGAGCATCAAGTCCATTCAGAAGCCATTTTCGCAGAAATGTAATTACACCTCTCAGACTTTGTAATGGGTCCTTGCAGGTAAAGGTGCAGAATCCTCAGCACCCTCGTTTTCCTAGTGAAGAGTCAAGACTAGCCAGATCGCCCGCCGTTGATACAGGTCAGTCTCAGCCCCGAGATGTCGCGGCGCCCAACTCGGAAAGTGGCGATTCCTGACATGATTTGATCCAAAGTGTAGGGTTTGAGCATCGAGTGATGTTGCAAATTTCGGTAGGCATGATGATTAATGAGGTACCAGAACTTCACTGCCACAATGGATTTTAATTTCTGACCTCTGATACGCCAGGGTTGAAATCTAGGCAGAACCATTTCGTCGGTGGAAGCGCGTTGCCCCTGACTCCCCGAGTTGGGCTCAACAACCTTGCACTATCCTGCATAAAGTATCACCCTAGTCTGTATATGTACTATACTCAAGATAATACAGCCTGGACCTGCTTCCTGGTCCGAGTACTGGTAGGGCTGTTTCTGTGTCAGCCTCTGTGTCGGCCTTTGCCTATCGTTCCCATCGAATAGGTAGGCTCGGGACACTTACTGAGCTCGAGGCTAGCCTTGGTTGCTGTCATTGGGCGGATGACTTCGCTTAGAGCCTTGGACACCATATCCTCTCCTTTCGGAGATGGGATCCACCCATATTAACGAGGACCCTCAAGGACATTGACTTGGCCCAGGCGCCCTCTTCCTGTCTAGAACGGCATTTGACCCTAAAGACCGAGCATACCATCTCAGCACTGCCACAAATTTCATGTCAAGCCTTTCCAATCCAGTGGGCCTCGTCGTTCTGTTTTGAAACATAGACGCCCTACAGGAGGCAGAATATCCTTCCCCCTATTATCGAGAAACGAGTACGAGGTACCCGTACGGATACGACTACGCGGGTTTCCAGAGCAAACCTCCTATGTTGACTGTATAAAGTACCGGTGGCCGACCCTTGTACTACAGGATATTCAGTGCCAACATACATCTTCAGGTATTCGTTCAATTGGTTTAATTCCAAACCCCTCAGTCATTTTCTCTTCATACAGCGTCTGCACCAGCTCTATTTCCTCCGATTTCTCTATTTTGCCCCAATTGTGCCCTTTGCCAGTCAGTATGGTCGAGACTTGCGCTGATGGGGACCAGCCGCTCTACCCCTTTGCACCTTCAAAAGCAGCATCAGCTATATATGCAGTTGCATTTGGTTTACTCACCGTGGGTCATGTGTTTCGAATGGTTCAATCGAAGCAATGGTTTATGTTAATTATGGTTGTAGGGAGTAGCTGTAAGTCTATCTCCTTCAATGCTAAACAAGGATACTGATAACTCTTAACAGTCGAACTCGGGGGCTTTGCTGTTCGTCTGATGAGCATCGATAACTCATGTACCTTGGGGATATACATAGTGCAATACCTCCTGATTCTCCTCGCGCCCTCAATATTTTCGGCCAACGTCTACATGATCCTCGGGAGAACAATTAGAGCAGTCCAAGGCCAAGCCCTGTCACCAATCCGCCCTACCTGGTTGACGAAGATCTTCGTCGGTGGGGATGTCCTCTGCTTCCTCATCCAATCGGCAGGTGGTGCCAGTCTTGCCGGCTCCCAGGGGGATAAGAAGAAGGCTGACCTGGGCAAGTTCACCATCTTGGCTGGCCTGTTCCTGCAGATTGTTCTGTTTGCAGTGTTCATTTTCGTGTCATACATATTCTACAAGCGGCTCCGCAGGCAGCCCACTCCCATGTCTCAACGACCAGAGATCCGCTGGCTCACCATGCTTTATGTCCTCTTTGGCGTCAGCGTGCTTATCACAGTTCGGAACATCTTTCGAGTCATCGAGTACGCAGGTGGAGAGGATGGGTACTTGCTAGTACATGAATGGCCGATGTATGCTTTTGACGCGACGCTCATGCTTGCCGTGGTTGCAATTCTGTTGTGGTGGTTCCCTAGTTTGATCCGTCCTCGAAATTCCTACATGATGGAAAACTTGGAGTCTCAAGCATCACTCACAGATGATCACCAAACTGGATACAAGAACACTCCCAGCAGCTTCCCTTCACATCTTCCTCCGCGTCAGGGCTATTGAGAATGAAACCAGGACTTTATCCCGCTGGCGACGGCCGATGTTAGGCCCATTGTCAGTCGAGAGCGGCATCGGACCATTACGTTAGTCAAACAAGGGATAGTTAGAAAGCAATTTTCTCGAGATGAGGCGAAGCTGAGGGTTTTTCTGTGTTACTATGAGAGCATGTGGATGGCGTTTGATAGCAAGGATAGAACTTGAGTTCCAGCTCTGTGGGTGTAGGCTCAACCCCTGTAGACTAGATGACTAGAAGTGATGCTTCAAAATGATATTTTGCTTGTTGTGGACTTTATCAGGAGCAAGTGAAAAAAGGTTCCATATGGAGTCTAATATGGGCTTCGGAAAATAGGTAATTAGCTAATTCGTTTTGCACATTGTACTCCGCCCTACTGTCTGAGCAAAAGGGTGAACACTAGCAACGCCAATCTAAGCCACTTTAGGTTAGTTCAAACCGACTCAAAATATAGTACCCCCACTCCCTCCGAAGCTCCGAAGGCGGTGAACGCCGTTCCACACCGCCTGCTTCGATTCTGCCAGCCAATACTGTTCAAAGTCCAGAATCCCATCTCCACAATGACAGGAAAATTCACCAAATCGAAAAAGATGTCAGGGCGAGGTGGCCGCGGCGGTAGGAAAGGACCAGATCTTTCATGGGAGGACCCTCAAGATCTGCCTAGTGGACAGGGTACGCCTATCGAAAAGAAGAAATTACCACCTCCAAACTTTCCTCCCATCAGCTTCAAAGTCCCACGACCCATCGATGCCAATGAACTTGCCAGTGTGAAGAGTTACCTGCGTTTTCGCGAGCGCGTTCACAATGGGCCATATTATTCTGTGCTTCAGTCAAGCAACCTGACGGACGACAAGGGAAAAGTGCACAAGCGAGCCGGATTCGACCCTTTCAATGACCAGGAGAAGTACACAGCAAAATATGAAAGAAAGAAGAGGACAGTGCCAGATCTAACTACGCGGGATTATGGTAAGTTCGCTTCAAGACAGCAAGGAACACGAAAATGAGGGGGCTGACTTCTTCCCTGATAGCCCTTCAGACATTCCCCCAGGAACTATGGTCGACATTAGATCCAAAAAGAAAACACCCCTTATGGCAAACGGTTGACAACGCGGCACTTCTTGATGCTCCGAGGAAGAATCTGAAGCGCCGACGTGAGACTTTGGCAGTGGGAGATGATGAGGATGATGGGAAAGATCAAGCAGGATCCGAGGATGGAAATGACACGGATGAGTCAGATCCGTTGCTCAGTGGCGCCCGACGACCACGCAACTCGGCCAAAGCTGCGAAAGGACGACGACGGGATCCCACAACAAAGAAATCTGGTGAGAAGAGTGGCCTGGATGCGGAAGACGATTATCCCGATGACGAAGGAAGGGAGAATGATGACTTGGACGATGACGGAGAAGGCGAGGACGAGCCCATGGACTCTGAATTCGAGGAATCAGATGACGGTGGCGGAGACGATTACAACGCCGAGCAATATTTCGACACAGGTGAGAATGATGACGATGACTTCGGTGGTGGTGACGATGATGGAGGAACTTATTAAGATCGGAAGAACGTTCAACTTTCAATCTTGAGATGAGATGTAATGGGCTTACGAAGATCCTGATCCCCATGAAAGGATGTCTGAAATTGCATATCTCCCCAATTCTTGTTCGCGTTATGGCGAGTCGATACCCATATGCTAAAGATTCAATGCCTACTTTCCCTGGCTCTGGTTATGATATTGTGGGATATGATGCCGTTAGAAATAGTAATCGGCTTGGGATTGATTGGAAGAGGATATGCCTAGATCTGGGAGGGGGTGAATGAATCTGTCAATGGCACTCCAGCAGCCTAGAATCAAGGCTGTCACAATCTCTGTGTAGTATTAGGAGAATAATCATACAGATAAAACTAAAGAAACGGATTCACGCAGAATCATCTTCAGGGGTCCCCGAGTGCCGCTACTAATTACTATGCGGAATCAAGACCGACATCGGGACTGGCAATTATTAGTACGGTGGAACAACATATATTTGGTGCTCAGGGATTTTCTGTCATTCTGCTGCACATCGCCAATTCTAGCCTTTTCATTCCTTTCTCGCAGGCGTGAACGCAGCCAAAAACATGCGATAATAAGCAGGTTGTCACATAACATTATGTGGAGTTTTCAAACACGGGAATATGACTACGGACAACGAAGTAAGCCAGGATAGATCTGCCCTCATTCTCTATGGCACCGAAACTGGGACCGCGCAAGACCTTGCTGAGGAAGTCAGCCGATGTCTCGACAGATTGCGTTTTCAGACGGATGTGGCTGGCCTGGACAATGTGAACTTCGGGCACCTGAGCCATTATGATATCACTGTCTTTGTCGTTGCAACAACCGGCCAAGGTGATTTCCCAGACAATGCTCGCAAGTTTTGGACCAGCCTTCTGCGAAGGAAGCTGTCGTCTACCACTCTTGTTGGTATAGATTACGCAGTCGTTGGCCTCGGCGACAGCTCTTATCCCAAATTCAATTGGGCTGCAAGGAAATTGGACAAGCGTCTTCGACAGTTGGGCGCCAGCCCGATCACTGAGTCATGTGAGGCTGATGAACAGGGCGATGAGAGCACAGATGGGGCATTCCTAGCATGGTTGCCTCTGTTCCGAAATACAGTATTGGACAAGTTCCCTTTGCCTCCTGATCAAGCCCCAATCGCAAATGACATTCTTCTTCCAAGCAAATGGCGACTGTCAAAGAGGACGTCCGCACCCCTGGAGGAGCTCCGACGTGTCCAGGGCGGCTCAAATCCAGCATCCACGGACACATTCGCAGCTACTCTCGAGACTAACGACCGAGTGACGCCGCCGGGTCACTGGCAAGACGTGCGATTTATGACTCTTACCGCTTCACAAAAGGTTGATTACATGCCTGGTGACGCCTTGTCGATTTCTCCTCGAAATCTCCCTGCGGATGTTACCCTGCTGATAGAACGTATGCATTGGGAGGATGTGGCTGATATTCCACTTCGGTTTGTTTCCACTAGGCCAACAGCAAACCGACGATCGAGTTTGCTTTCGGCGGCATTGATCTTTTCTCGCGATGACCTTACCCTTCGAATCCTTCTCACCGAACATTTAGACATCAATGCTATTCCCCGACGATCGTTCTTCGGAGCAATCGCGAATTACACATCAGACGCCATGCACAAGGAACGTCTACTAGAATTCACAGACCCACAGTATCTAGACGAGTACTATGATTATGCTACACGACCGAGAAGGAGTATCATTGAGATCCTTCAAGAGTTCGATACGGTCCATCTCCCGTGGGAGGAAGCAGCGAACATCTTCCCGACATTGAGACCTCGCCAGTTCAGTATAGCAAGCGGTGGAGCGTTGAAACAGCTGGCAAATGGTTGCACAAAGTTCGAGCTGCTCATTGCCATTGTCAAGTATAGAACAGTCATCAAACGCATTCGAGAAGGCGTGTGCACCAAATACCTCGCACAACTCCCCGTTGGGACGAAACTTGAAGTATCCCTGAAGAAAGAGGGTCGATTCGCCAAGCCCGAAGACCTGGTAGATACGAGTCATATCCTGATCGGAGCAGGGACGGGGATTGCACCGCTTCGGGCGCTGATTCACGAGAAGATATCCCATGGCCACATCTCTGGACGTACCGCCCTCATGTTTGGCTGCCGGAACGAAACGGCTGACTTCTTCTTTCGTGACGAGTGGATGGCGATTACAGACCAAGAAGGACCGCGTGAAGATCGATCGCTGACAACAGCTGGTTTGGAAGTGACTACAGCATTTTCGCGTGACCAAAAATCAAAGGTCTACGTGCAAGACCGGATCCGCGAGCGGGCGGATTTAATATGGAGTTTCCTCTGTGAGCGGGCCGCGACCGTTATTGTCTGTGGCGCTTCAGGACAGATGCCGAAAGCAGTTCGCCAGGCACTGGTGGATGCACTCGCCGAGCAAGGGGCAAAGAGAACAAAGGGTTTGGAGGTTGATGCTGACGGAGAGAGAGGAGGAGAATCTATCCAGAATCAAGAGGAAGCGGAGAAATATATTGCGAGACTGGAGAAGGAGGGAAGGTACAAGCAAGAGACATGGTCGTGATAAGGAGAACAGTGAAGCCCTAAGACACGTGAGAGTTCACGCAATCACACTAAGTTCATGAAAGGAAGAAAGACCCCCGTTGATTGAATAAATCATGACATTCTGTGCCTGGCCTATCCCAATCGGCCTAGCCGTTTTCACTGGTTTGTACAAGAGGATAAACCAAGCTAGTTCTTCATCCTAAAATATATAGGGAGCAAAATCATTCATAACATAAATGCGTGCACGCTTTTCTAATTCCGCAAGCACGATGGAAATTCTAAACCAGCACACTCGCCTTATCCACACACGAGGAGCAACCGCTCTTGCCGGCAGCGACCTGGCTTGGGGTGCGGGCGTAGCTGGGCGGGACGTCGAGGGCCGGGTTTCGGAGGAAGAAGTTGCGCGGCCGCAACAGCACGGTCATCGGCTCGGCGGGCATGACGGGGTAGTCCTCTGGCGCTGGGAAATGGGTGAGGCCAAACGTGTGCCAGAGCACAATGTCCTCGTTCGCGATGTTCTGGTTCGGGTTGCTGGCAATCCACGCTGGCAGGCCTTGCGAGGGCTCACCTGAGGTCTGTGGTACGTGTCGGCCTGCTGGGTGGATTTGTGCGTCGTCGTCTGTGTAGATGAGTTGTTAGTATTGGCTTGGTGGCAGTGTGGTTTGTGGCAAGGAGCTAGGAACTTACATTTGGTGACGTGGACAGCGTGTCTGGCGAACCCGGCTCGTTTCCACACCAGCGAGCCCTCCTTGGGTAGAAGATCGGGAACTTCTCGGCTCACGAGTTTGTATGTCGATGGCTTCTTGCTGTATGGATGGATCTTGTTCTCGTTGGAGATATCCCAGGTTCTCGAAGAGCTTCCTTCGTAGTTAGCCTTGGCCTCGGTTGGTGTCGTATACTTGGTCTTCTTTGCGTAGAAGGCATTGCCGTAGAAGTTCTCCTCGGAACCAGGCTCGCCAGGCCCTCGAGCGGCGTCGACTTGGAAGACGGTGTTCTTCTGGCCGTCGACATTCGGGTCGATTCGTAAGCAGAACAAGTGCTGATGGTTGTGCGCGTTGACACCGGGGTAGACTTCGGTGCCCCAGCCCTTAGTGTCCTCGCCGGGGTTCATGGGGTAGGTGTTCAGGATACCGGTCAATTTGATCTCGAGCTGGATGGTGCCATCCTGGTGGAAGATCCAGTAGACGCAGTACTCGTAATTGGCGGCGGTGAAGATGTGCGAGATGATGAGTTTGCGAGCACGGGTGACGATGACCGAATCATCACGGAAGTCGCTATGTTTGAACAAGATGCCGTTGTCTTCCTCATGTATACAGACAGCGTTTTTGATTGTGCTGGCAGCACCGGCTTTGTTGACAAAATCAAAGTCAAGGTAATGGATGCTTCCTTTGCAATCACAGCCCAGAGCAAGTGAGTTGGTCATGTAGCCGCCACCGTACTCGCCCAGGTCGAAAGCGTGCTTCCGCTGATGGGGATGCTCAGGATTGCCGTATGGGACAACCATTTCGGCAAGCGAAAGTCTGTAGAAGATTGGGCGGACTTTGTTCTCGGCCTTATCGAAGTAGCTGATGTTGTTGAGGACGATCCCTTCTCTGTAGTTGAAGCCAATATGGATAGACCAATTTTGCCATTCAATTGTCCGACCTTTCATGGTGAAGCTAACACCTTCTGGTTGGGTGATGTTGATGGGCTTCAAATCAGTTCTGAAGCCACCTTGCTCCTCGATTGATCTAACGTGGTAATTGTTAGGTGGTGCTTTGCTGAGTGGGCGGCGAACTTTGGGGACATCAATATGAATGATCTTCTGTTTGTTTGAGTCGTAAATCGGACAGAAGTCCAACGCAAATGAATATTGCGAATCGTCAACATGTGGTCGGTAATACATCAATGCTTGCTGGAGTCTGACTCCGGTACCGAAACGCTCGTCGTAGCCAATAGTCCAAGGATCACAGTAGACTTTGTGCATGTCCTCACGAGGAATTCCGATCAGCGCACACTGCTCGATAACCCCTGGATCTTCACGAACCACGTGCTCAACAATTTGAAGGTCTTCCATGGTGATCAAAGGCTGAACGTTGGGAGTTTCTTCCCACTGGATGACCTTTTGCTCGGTGAGATCAACGTGGCCGTCGAAAACCTTGCCATCTGTGGAGATGACTACGATATCGGCAACACGGTGAGGGCGTTGAGTATGTTCGGGATCAGCCAACCACTGGGTCATTTGGGCCTTCGGAGGCTCAAACAACGTAACGGCATTATAATACAGCTTGCCGTGTTGTGCGCGAAGAATGGAGACTGCTGCCTCGATCTCTAATGCGGACAGAGGATCAAGAGGGTGAGGAGGCGAGATAGTGTTGGACACCTGCTGGGCCACCTGCTTCACACGTTCGAGAACCATATTGATGAGGAGTAAGGTGAAAGTGTGGTAGCAAAAACAGTTCAAAGAGTATGGCCTTGTCCAGGAGTAGAGGAGCCGAGAGGATTTACGACGAGGACTTAGAGAATATATAGGTAAACCATGTATGTGTCTCCTCACGATCAAAAAGGCAATGCTTTACCACTCCGGCATCATGGCAAGGCGACTGGTTGGACATGAACCGTTGCATGGCAGGCTGTATCAGTCTCCCATGTGCCAGTGGTCCATGGATTGAGTAACGATAAGTGAGATAAGGGTCTGGATTTTAGATCGAGTTCTCTCACTCGTTGAACTTCCGTGGTTGCTTTCCTCTTTTCCGTGTTGGTTCGAGGGTATGGCAATTTTTACCATTTCTGGTTAGTGCTTCCCCAGGTTCTCCTGATTGGCTGAAATTCTGGAAGCTATACAGATAGACATGGAGAGTGCTCGTCTGCCAGGAAAGGCAGGTTACCACGAGCCTTGATTCTTTTTTATGCTACCGTTTAACGGGGCTGTGGGTAAGGCATGAACTAAGTGAGAAGCAAGCTTATAGACGTGACCATTAACACGTAAGCGTGGACGGTGTAAGCAGATCTTCCGGAGTGTAGTCGTTGAGACAAGCTTATAGGACATGCATGGCTCCTCCCACATGAGAAAGTCAGCGCACGCGGCTGATTGGATAGCTGGATGTTAATTGGAACGACGAGGCTGGGACTGAAGGTCCAAAGGGTCGATTTGCATCGCTCTTTTCTCGCAGGGCACGAGGGAGGATTTGCCCGCCCATATGTATAGTTTCACAACAAGCTCTCTTCTTATCGTCCGGATATGTACAATTCCCCAATCTTTGTCGTTTTGGTCGGTTGATGCTCTTGTTCTGGGTATCTCTGGCCCACTTCCAGCACTTGGTGGTGAGCCGAAACATTGGATGCTTCATGGCTCGGTCTTTTAATGTTTGTTCCCATGTCCCTCGTCGTGCCCGTGAGAGTCTTTCAGGAACATTGCCTCAAAAATCACATAGCCAGCGAAGGCCACTGTAGCAATGCCCAACCCCGGAAACGCTCCCTTGAATCGGTTCCACCTCGTGAATGGGCCAGAATATCGCCATGCTTCACTGTGAACTTGTCAGTCTAAGCTTGTACACATACTCGCTGAGCTGCCTACTTTCGAGCCCAAGGGTCTTTTGCTCGCCATTCTCGACTCGTCGCGGCATTGGTGAAGGCCTTCATATCAAAGCCGGTGGGGTTGGGAGGCGCCATGTTGTTGGGGAAGAAGTGCGAGTTGTGATGGACAAGGTAGGTGCCTTCCTATAGACACTTGAAACTGTCCTTGGAGGTCTATGTGAGCCTGCCGGTTGTGTCGTGGAGCTTGAAGATGGAACTTTAACTACGCCATTCGAGAGGAGAGCAGACCCGTGAATCATGATGGAATCGCAGTGGTGCCAAGCTTGCATCTTGAGCTCCCTATGATCCTCTGCACAAATTCTTCACGTGACCACGCTCATCCGCGAATTGGAAACCGACACCCAGACTGCCTGCACTTTCCCTTGTCCGATTTCGATTTCGAGATCCAGTCTATCCCGCCGACCAATTTGAACACTCATCGACTATACTACTATTGTTGCACTCATTCCCACGCACAATACCCATAGCCCCTCCGTGTCTCCTTTCTGACCATGTCCTAGTCAAGAAGATGAACCTCTTGTCTTTGTGTTGTACATGACACCTCTCCTCCGCCCCTCTTTCGTCCCACGCGCGTCCGCGATGAGCACACCTGATTCAGTCGTCCTTTCACCATCATCGCAATAATGGTACCACCTCGTTACACAAACCAGTCCTTGAATGGACCCTACCACATCCAACAGAACCACCTACAGTCACATGCTTCCTCCCATCAGCATGGCGCACTCCCTCCCCCGACTCATCTCGGTACACCGTCCTTCGGTGCTGGTGGCTCGTCCAACGCGAGTCCCTTCGCCCTCGCGGGAAATCTCAACAACGGCTTTGATCGCAGCATGCTAGATAGCGGTCTCTTGCAAGCGCAGATGGGCCAGATGGGGTTTCCTCGCGGCGGTCCTGTCCAAGCACATCAAGGTTACGACATTGGTGGTCCACTCGACACCAAAGACGATGCCCGCATTCGAAATGTATGGAAACATAACTTGAAGGAGGAGATGGCTACACTGAGACAGCTTGTTGATGATTATCCCTATATTGCTATGGTACCCATCCATGGAGGCTCCCTTACTTTCCACTGCGTTAACCCCTACCCACAGGACACGGAATTCCCTGGGATAGTTGCCCGACCTATTGGCCAATTTACTACAAAAGCAGACTATCACTACCAGACCTTGCGATGTAACGTCGATCTACTCAAGATGATCCAACTGGGTATCACCCTATTCAAATCAGATGGATCACTGCCTCCACCTGACGCCGCGTCCCTCCCGAAATCTCAATTCCACCACAATCTAGTGCCTACTCCCTGCACGTGGCAGTTTAACTTCAAATTCTCCCTCGAAACCGACATGTACGCACGCGAATCGACGCAGATGCTCACCAAGGCCGGCATAGATTTCGATCGTCACGCTAAACACGGGATAGATCCGAACGATTTTGGCGCCTTGCTCATCAGCTCTGGTCTTGTGTTAGAACCCGACGTGCACTGGATTAGTTTTCACTCCGCCTATGACTTTGGCTACCTGATGAAACTCATGATCTGCAAGCCGCTCCCAGAAGACGAAGCTCAATTTCACAAATACCTCGAAAAGTTCTTCCCCTCGCTGTTCGATATCAAGTTCATTCTGAAGCACACTGGTGTCAAAGGCACCATCAATAACAATCAACCTCTCACCCAGGAAGCCACTATGATGGTCCAGCGAATCATGACGAAATCAGGTCTGCAGGACATTGCAGAAGAACTTGCAGTTGCACGGGTCGGTCAAGCCCATCAGGCCGGCTCCGATTCCTTACTGACGGGGCAAGTCTATTTCAAAATGATGGAAAGAATCTTCAATGGAACGATTGAGGAAGACCGTTATCGGTCACAAGTTTGGGGTCTGAATACCCAGATGCCTACGACAGGAGGACCTGTCACCCGTGATTTCAATACCCCTAATATGAACGGTGCCACTTTCTACAATCAGAATGGAACGCCTACAACACCGCAGACTGGCAATGTTGGCCTAGCCGGTCCGTCCCACACGCCTATTCCCTCCATGACACCCGGAGGATTCGGTAACTTTCAATATCAGAAGGCGATGAGCTAGGGGCAGCAATATGGCAGCCCGTATCACCACCCATATGGCAATTTGTATGGTTTCAGGGGGAGGGGAAGGGGATGGCGGTGACGACAAAGGCGGAAATTCTCATTGACTGACTCATGTATTATTGGAGTAATCAGGGTAAAGCTAGTGGTGTGAAATGTAAAAGGCGGTCTTTACCACTGAGTGTTTCAGTCATCTATGCCGCCCAATACCTGCAGCATCCTGATATGCCCATTTGCCCATTAATCTGTGTTGGTCTATTGACTGGAACATCTTATAGTCTCATGAACCCTCCTCAAATCAACTTGCTGGGTCAGTCTAAGCGCCGTGCCATCCCCAAGAATTCAATAATGCTCTAAGTGTTGCTTGGGTTTTCCCTCCCAAGATTAGAGGCAACCAACGGGGGTTTTCGGTGGGTGAGATATTACACCAAGCGCATGGAGTAAAGGGACGAAAAGGGATGCCATCTGGCGGAACAGGCACTCCTACATACGACTACTGTGGATGTCGTTCGACTGTCTCGCGTGGATTCGGATGGCGTCGACAATTGGTTGCGAAGGGATTGGAACTGAAAAAGCATTCCAAGGAGTCTGTACCATATGAGTTCCATGGCCTTTCTTATTCCTTTCCTAGTACCTAAATACCTAGGGGCATACCAGAATTGTGACTCTGAGGTTCGCACTCCCTGGAATCGAAAATCGGGTGCACAAACTATGAAATTGTTTTTATTCCTGTGCTGAATTTGCGTAAATGTGAACATTATTGGCACCTAACACTGGTATATCAGTGTGAGTTTTAACAGGCTGTGAGCACCGTACTGTAGATCAACCTCTGGTGGACACGTAATGAGTCCAACCCGTCCGAGTAGTCGGCTGTCTATTCATTTAGATATCTAGCTACACAATCTCGCTAACCACTAAGCAAACTAAGTAAACAAGCGTTCCAGCTCTAAGGTCATTATTCATGGTCAATTCTTACAACGAGGGTGGGCTCTCGTTGTTACTCGGCGGGTGGCCCGCGAGTATATATATGTAACCCAGCCTTTTCAGCCAGAACGTGAGAGTCCTTCACTCAAAACACCTCGGTTGTGCTTGTCAGCGGCATCAATTCTTGCATGATGCGATACTCGGCAATGTGTCCAATATATAGGCCATTCTCAACTTAGCACACAAACCTCGTCTTCGAAACGACACCGCAATGCTTCACCCACCGTTTGACTAAGCTGCGTGGCGATGATTGTTGCTTTGTGCATGTAAGAGGAGGGCAATCCGGTCGCTGAGGGTGTCGGGTCGCGATGTTCAATTCGATCATAAGGCGCTTCCGACGGAATAAAGATATGCCCAGGGAATATTCAAGATCCCAAGTATCTCTTCCAGCCCTCACGATAGAGCGTTCTTTGGCCTTCATCAGTGACACCAGGCCTCTCACCGATGATGAAGCGTTCCCATCTGGCATCTCGACCTGTACCAAGGCAGATGATAGTACTGTTGTCCGCCCAGCCCAGGATGCCCTTTTGAGGACGTGATGGGAGTGTGCCAAGAGCGGGGATATAGGATAGGGAGCCATTGATGCCAGCGGTCTCATCACCCATCTCGAAATGTGCGGATGCGAAGGAGTAAATGTCGCTGAAGACGCGAGGGAGAAGTGGGATCTTGGACAGGAAACCCCATTTTTGATTGCTAGCGGGCTCCTCCTCTGGGTTGGGGGGAACGTGCGGCGATTGTGATCGGCGGCTATTAGGGCTCATAGGAGTTTTGGGTTGGGAGGCGGAAGCTGATACTGGTAGGTCGAATATATGGAGGGTAGACTTGTCTGACGTGACGGCAAGCATTGAGGAGTTGGGCGATATGGCGATACTAAAGATATAAGCCGGATCGACGCCACGACGAAGCTCGGCGACTTTGGCACAGTTTGAGGTTGAAAAGACCCGAATCAATGTCCCTGCCTCACTGGCAGTGGCGAGCAGCTGACCGTCCGGGCTCAGGTCCATAGCTCGGAGGGCAGATGTATGTGCGGGAATGATGCTTACATTTCCCGAACCCAGCTCGACGAGTTGTACCTTGCCTGGAGAACGACCGGGGAATGCGACCAATCTCGAACCGAGGCAGCAGAGGCCCAGAGGATTGTCCGATGTCTCAAAGACGGCGGTTTTCTCGGGAGGGGAGGAGAACTTGTAGAGATGGAGACTGTTTTGAATGGCAATGGCTATCCATGACTTTGTCAAGCGTACTCGAAGGACGGCCGTCTTCAACTCGAGGGTGATTGCAACTTTCTGCTTCGCATCGTCCCAAATCACGACCTGAGGTATGCGTAAGTATGATCCAGATATCTCAATCGTCGGAGGAATACCTTGGTCTGTGGCCACCGAGGATTCTTTCCACCTCCTACAAGGGCTAGATAGTTGTATCTTCCAAGCATCTCTGCGGTGCCAATCCCGGCATTTAGGTCTGCAAATATCTTAGTGTCGAGACAATATATGAGGAGGGTGCGCTGTTTACCTCTGGAAACTTTCAATTCACATGGAAATGTGTTGAAGACTGGAGACGTGCATTAGACGAGATATGTACCGTAGTGATGCTCGGGCTTACCACAGAAGCCTATGTCCAGGCCAACAGCAAAGCAGGTTGCATCGTAGTTGAACGAGGCACAGAGCGAGACAGGCCCTGAGGACTCATCGATGATTGGGCGAGTGTTCATGGTGAGGGTGTGAGATGGCCTTGTGCATGATGTGGTGTTGTGAGATGCCGGGGTGAAGGAGGATCTACAAAGAATAGACGGCGAGCGCCGCGATCGACATGGGATTGTTTGGATTCTTCAGATATGCCCATCTGTTTGTCAACGGTTTAAATAAGTCAAGTGGGCAAGGCCGCAGCCTACAACGGTTGGATAGCAATGGGATGAGGTGTGAGTGCAGGCAGAGTGACGATCAAGTATGGAAGTGCCAGGGCCCGGCAACAGGCGTTCATCAACTATGACGCAGAGCCTCGCTTAGCATTTGTGCGGTGTGGATTCGGCCTTACTTAACGGGGAGTGACATACAATTCACAAGCTGGTTGCGGCCTATGCTAAATAGAGGGGAAGTTGACCTAAAGAGCCTAGACTATAGGTAAGCCATTAGGCTACAGGTTCATTTTCGAGGGGCCCTGGCCTTCTGGCGCACACTAACACAGTCACTAATCACCCTCCACTTTCACCTGCCAGATGACTTAAACCACACATCTCATTCAAACCAAGTTCCCCGTCCAGGAGTCAATCAATTCTACTCGTCAAATCACCAAATGCCTGCTGACTGTTATTTCGGATCTTTGACCTCAACGTTCCTCAGTATTGTGGCTGTGCAAAAACCGATCACAACCAAAAAATTCCTCAAACGATGTCATGCGTATCGAGCTGCCCACGCGACCTCATAGAGCTGTAAAATCCTGCCTGGTGCCAATAGCCTTCACTTCAATTTCCATATTTCTGTTTGGATTATCTCGATTCCTGAGTTGGCCCTACCAAATTATCATTCAACCATGAGGTAACCGGACTGCAAGTTACTCCGGATAACCCGTAACCAGCCATGTCTCTGAAAGCGAGTGACAACCCCGATAGTAGCCAGAAGTCGCCTCAGCCCTGGAAGTCAACAGATCCATGGGCTCCAGCCTCTGGTACTCCTGGTACCTTTCCTGCTTCCGACGATCCTTCGGCGACAACCAGTGCTCCGGCCCCTCAGTCTTTATCAGCAGCGGTAAAGGCGCGCCAAGACGAGTACATACGAAAGAAAGCATTGAAAATTAAGATTGGTACTTGGAATGTAGCTTCGATAAGTGGGACTGAGAAAGACTTGGGCCCATGGTTCGTTGGAGGATATGGTGTGAAAGGCCTTTCCCAAGATTTGGCCGGCTTAGCCGTCGAGGCTCAGAATGACAGTGTTGTCAATCATGATATTGAGTCTGTAGAGCAGCAGGAGGCCCGAATGGCAAAAAAGAAGACGACTCTCCCCAAGGATGATGTCCCTGCAGTAGACCACGATGAGCAGATCGATCTATATGTCTTGGGTTTGCAGGAAGTCATTGATGTTACCTCTATGACGGAAGCCGTCAAGCCATATACCGATCCGAACCCGGCCAAAAAATGGAAGAAAGCTCTCGCAGAAGCTTTACCTCCTGGCTTCGAGAAGGTCGCCGAGCAGCAATTACTGGGTCTCTTGATCCTGATATATGCCTCGCCGGGGTTGTATCCCACCATCAATTCCGTCAGCACATCCAGTGTTGGCACGGGTTTGATGGGTTACTTGGGTAACAAAGGTGCAGTGGCGGTCCGATTGATGATAGGGGAAACGACGAGGCTATGTTTCGTCAACTGCCATCTTGCCGCCGGAGCTGATCAAGCTGCATTAAATAGACGGATATGGGATACAAGTCAAGTTCTGACCCGGACTAGGTTCTCGACTGTGAGCCTCGATGGAGAACCCACCGATGGGCCAGAAGAGAAGATTGGCGATGAAGACTTCGGGTTCTGGTTTGGTGACCTCAACTATCGATTAGATGATATACCAGGAGAGGATGTCCGAAGATTACTCCTGCTTCATACACGGAATGAGTATGATATTGCCAACAAATCCAAGCGCCGCATTGACAGCGAACTGGGCTATCTGACTGCAGCTTCCAACGAGTCCGTTGCGTCCCACAAACATTATGAATACAGCGATGTGGAACTTCCTGCGTCCGAAAGCGCGGCCGAACCAGCGCTCGATCCAAAGTCTGACCCAGCATCACTTCACACCACGATTCAATCACTCTTGGCTCATGATCAATTACGTGCGCAGCAAAGATTAGGAAAAGCTTTTCACGAAGGTTGGAGGGAAGGTGAGATTAATTTCTTACCTACCTACAAATATGACGTTGGCAGCGTTGGCATGTTTGATTCTGGAGAGAAGAAGCGCAGTCCAAGTTGGTGTGACCGGGTTTTGTTCAGAACGCGTCGAGACAGAGAAGTTTACGAAGAAAAGGCGAAGAGACTGGAAGAAGCTCGGAAGAAGGATGAAGCCATGAAAGCACGTGGTATTGACGAGGCGAATGCAGAACAGGACGTCTTGTTCGACTACGATCCAGAAACCGACGGCCTAGCGTACGGAGATGACTACGATGAGTATGACGAGGAGGAGGATGCCATCCACGACGCCGAATTAGTGCGTACGAGAGAAGATTACGGGGACCCGATCGAGCTCAATCATTACATCTCCCACCAGAGAGTACTATCCTCCGATCACAAACCACTCGACGCCATTTTCACATTGACCTACGATGCTGTGGTTCCCGAGCTCAAGGCCAAAGTCCAACAGGAGGTTGCACGAGAATTAGACAAAGCAGAGAATGAAGGTCGCCCAGCTGTCACTGTGGTAGTTGACAATGTTCCTGAAGACACAAGCTCAAAAGCTGACGATGCGGCAGACATGAATGCCGTCCAATTCGGCCAAGTCCGTTACGGTGAGAAGAAGACAAGAACTGTGACGATTGCCAATACCGGACAGATTGCGGCAACAATTACCTTTGCTGATCGGCCCTCGGACTTAGGGGAGGATGGGAAGGCCGTCCCATCATGGATGGAGCTGAACGTTGAGCAAGAAACAAACGAAAATGCGGACCAGAATACGACAAAGTCTCCTTGTGAATTTACTCTGTCCCCCGGTGATACAACCGTGATCTGCCTGACCATCGACATATCAGACGGCCAACTTGTACGGGAATTGAATATGGGGGACCTACGTCTTGATGACATTTTAGTTCTTCGGGTTACCAATGGAAGGGATCATTTTATTCCAATTAAAGGCACCTGGCTTCAATCATCCTTTTTCCGAACCCTCGACGAACTCGTGCTTGCTCCCGAGGGTGGCGTGCGCATGCTTCGAGATTTGCGCAGGAAGGCATCCACAGGAGGTAGCGATGCACACCACTCAGCCCCAAAAGAACTATTCTCCTTGACAGAGACAATTCCTAGTCATATTGAACGCTCAATTGCAGATTGGTCGATGCTTCATGGGACCGACACTCCGCCGTGGCAGTATGATGGTGTTGGGTTGTCTTGGCCGTTCAATCCCCAGACATGGACGTTCCACGAAGGAGAAGAACGTGCGGAATATCGTCTACACGTAAGAGAGGCTCTAGATAGAGCGCAGCCGTTGGAGGAGAGTTTCAGTCCCGACAATCCCTGCATCATCCGTCTGGAGGTGCTTGCAGAAACGCTGCTCGCGTTCCTCCGATCTCTGCGAGATGGAATCTTGACTCCCGAAGCGTGGGCGGAAGTGGAGCTGCGGTTGAATGCCGCAGAGAAAGGCAAGACGCAGCCGACGTCAGATGACATACAAGATATGGTTATGGACTCAATATCTCGATCTCCGGTCCACAGCGTCTCATTCACGTTCATTACCTTCATGTTGATGAGGATCGTCAACGAACTGGTCCCCTGTGGAGCTGCTCAAGCAACCACTGCAGCAGCAACAGCATCCCCCAATCCATCGCGAAGATCAAGAACTTCCACCTTGTCGAGCGATTCGGGACAAACATCTCAGTCTGGACAAGAAACACCAGGCAGACGAAGTCTTTTCGCACCCCTGCGGCGGCGACGAACCCAGAGTATCTCGACGTCATCAGAAACTGCAGCAGCTCCGGAGTTTACCACACTTGAACGACGGCACAGACTAATTGATGCTTATACAGAGATTCTGGCACCGATTGTGATCAGATCGGATAATGATGCAACCATCAAGGGACGCGAAAAGAAGGCATTAGAGTTACGCAAGAAACGGGTGTTGGAGGTATTTCTGGACGCTAGGCATGTATGATGCAAAGGTCTCTATAGAACGGGTGGTTCCTAGAATTCAAGGTGTTGTTGTCCAGGAGGGGTAGGCCCAACTGGTTGGGAGCGGTGTCATTGAACGCGCTCGATCCCCCCTAACCTAATGCCTGCACGTGGTTCAAATTTCTGCGGCGTCTGCCCGTGTGAGGCTGGAATGCCTCGCAACAAATCAAGCGTGATAACAGTCCTCTAATCTCATATTGATATGATCGTTCCACTCCTAGCCAGCCCGAAATACGACTCCCCCGCCAAATGCATCCAGTCTTGTATCTTCGTTCCCTCAATGGACAATGTTCTGAGGGGCGGCAGTTGGAGGTCCTTCGGCAGTCACGTAGGCTCTGCTCAATCCTCCGTCGACCACGAATTCGGTTGCATTGACAAAGCTGCTCTCGTCACTTGCTAGGAATAAAACCGCCTGTGCCTGTTCGATGGCCTCTCCAAATCGACCACTGGGGAAGTGGACCTCTCTTCTGTGTCTCTTCTGAAGATCATCACCCAGCCAATCCTGCAACAGTGGCGTGTTGAGAGGTCCTGGACACAAAGAGTTGAATCGGATGTTCTCTCGTGCATGGACAATGGCCAATTCTCGAGTCATAGCCAGCACGGCGCCCTTGGAAGCGGTGTAGGCGAGTTGAGGGGTTGCGGCACCCATCAAGGCGACAAAGCTGGCCACGTTGATGACGCTTCCAGTCTTCTTTTGGTGGCGACGCATGCTCAAGACGGCATGTTTGCTGCCGTACCAGACACCCTTGACGTTGATCGACTGAGTCAGATCCCAGATCTTCTCTGTGGTGTTGATCGCATCGTCGTCTTGTGCGTGCATGATGCCAGCATTGTTGAAAATGATATCGATGCCACCGTATTGGTCTTGAGACTCAACGGCAGCGGCGACATCCGATTCTTTTGAAACATCGCATTTAATGGTTGTGACACGTGGACCGTCGGGCACTAGTTCTTTCACCTTCTCGAGTGCCCTAGCAAGTGCAGGTTCGGAAATGTCAGCCATGAGCACTGAGGCACCCTCGCGGGCGAACAAGATGGTTGTTTCCAAGCCAATGCCTCCTGCAGCGCCCGTAATGACTGCATTCTTGCCAGCGAGACGGCCTGGCTTTGCTTGTGTGGCCATGTTATCAGTTCTGTCTGATGTGAATACTCACGCACTTGGTGAAGGTGGGGTAAGGAGACCGTGGAAGTAAGGGCAAAGAAACACGTTTCGGGAAGTCTGAATATCGCAGAACTGATATGTTCTGGCGGCAGGGGAAGATGCTTGAGGGATGCAATGCAAGCACAATAACAAAAATAAGATATCTGTCAAGGGCGAGTCGTTCGGCCAACATATCAAAAATTCAAATGTGGAAACATTATCTAATACCAGTATAGGTTGCCACAACGAGTATGGTGGAGGTCAGAGGGCGTAGGGTTGTCCTTAGCCAACGGGCGCTCTTGGTAACAGTGCACACGCCGTGGTCCGTGGGATGGCAGCCGCCCACGTCCCAATGGTGGGCAGTTGAAAAGCTTATGCCTTACCTTCCTTCCACATGGCTAATCGTTGACTCAAGGGGAGTTCTCCGTACGGAGTCCTTGCAGTGAATAGATACCTGGTATGTAATGAGAACCACGAGACGGGAATGATATCCACCGATCGACCACGGATGATGAGCGATAGGTTAAAGCAATGACCAGGATGAGGCAGGGCTTCTTTATATGAGGATGATCAGGAGCAGCCTTGCATAATGGCGATCTCATATTCTCGATATTTGTGATCATATCGCCTATCTCACGCCGTGCAAAGTCGTCCATCGAACGAGTCAGGCCACTCATGACTACTTTAAGAGTTCTCCCTCAGGCTCGGTTCAGGATGCCGAGATGCGTATTCTTATCTCTCCCCATCGCTCCTCATCAAGGACAACCGTTGCGGTCGATGTAACGCCAGCCTTTTCGGCCAGGGCAATGACGCCGTGCAAAGGGGGCGTCTCAGGCCTGAGACGCCCCGCCCACCTAACTAAAGAATGATATGTGTACGGAGTACTTGGTCTTGAAAAAGCTGCCGAGGGGCGAGGGAGCGTAGGCGCCGAATCTACCCCTCGACCCCTCAACCCGTCGCCCTTCCGGGGAGCTTATCAGCGCCCAGGCCTGTCCGCACAGCTTCCTTTGCTCCACCTGAGCTACCCACCAAGTTAATAGCTACTTACACGTCCACCAATGCATCTTCCCACTGAGCTGCCCATCCTTGTTTCCTTTCCAATCAACGCCACTGACGAGGTTGGGCTTGCAGCGCCTTGAAGCTTGCCTCCCCGCATATTTATCACCACATTTCAGCCAAACGACTCGTTGAAATTATAATACGATCATGCCCGTAGTTGCTCCCTATCATTCTTATCCTTTCCTTGACCTGTGCATCCCTATCCCCTCCCTTAGTTTGTATCTGAATTCTCCACGAAGCCCAGCATGGGGAGCAAAAAGGACAATGAAATCCTTAGTTTGGATCAACTGCAAACCGAACTGGCCGATGACACAAAGATCAAGCTGGCTGGCATTGATGTTGATGGCACGCGCTCGTTCCTCTGGCCATATTGCGTTTGCTAATACAAGCAGGAATCTTACGTGGAAAGTTGATGTCCAAGAAGAAGTTTCTCTCTGTTGCAAAAGATGGCTTTGGCTTTTGTAGTGTTACCTTTGGCTGGGACATGCATGATCAGACCTACTTTCGAGAGCTAGAGATCAGCAACAAAGAGAATGGGTACAAAGATCTGGTCGCAAAGGTGGACCTCTCTAGCTTTCGCCGCATCCCCTGGGAAGACAATGTCCCTTTCTTCCTCGTCAGCTTCTACGATCCAGACACAGGCAAGCCCATCAGTGCTTGTCCCAGAAGCCTCCTTCGAACCGCCGTTGCCAAACTGCAGAAGGCTGGCTATGGCGCCATGGCTGGAGCCGAGTACGAGTTCTTCACCTTCCGTGCTCCCCGAGATGATTCCATCCAGACCAAACATCCCACCTCCGCCACCACTGCACCTTTCCTGCAGACGAATCCTGTCAGTGCCCTGCCGCATCTGACTCAGGGAATGTTCGGATACTCCCTGACTGACCCCATACACAATCAAGATTGGTTCTATGGTATCTGGGATGCCTGCGAGAAGTTCAAATGCAATATTGAAGGTTGGCACACCGAATCTGGCCCTGGAGTTTTCGAGGCTGCCCTGGAGTTTGGGGAGATTACGGAAATGGCGGACCGTGCAAGTTTGTTCAAGTATGTCGTCAAAGCCATCGGAAGTAAACATGGAATTACTCCCTCATTTATGGCCAAACCAAAAGAAGGACTTCCAGGCAATTCTGGTCACGTTCATTGCTCCATTGTGGATAAATCGGGCAAGAATCTTTTCTACAGAGGAGAAAGGGATCCGAATCCTCCATATCAGGATCTTGAATATGTCTCAGACCTAGGTCGCCAGTTTCTTGCTGGACTGCTCGAAGGTCTTCCAGATGTGATGCCAATTATTGCCCCCACCATCAATTCCTACAAACGCCTGGTGGAGAACTTCTGGGCTCCGGTCACTGTCTCTTGGGGTCTTGAGCATCGAGCGGCATCCATCCGAGTTATCGCCCCGCCTACAGCCTCCGCCAAATCAACAAGATTTGAGATTAGGGTTTGTGGTGCTGATTCAAATCCATCTCTCGTCCTTGCAACCATCGTTGCACTCGGATGGAGAGGGATTGAGAAAAAGCTCGAAATCACGATTCCACCCCTCGGGAAGGGCGAGGAAGTGGGTAGCACTGCTGATAAAGGAGAGAGACTTCCCAAAAACCTGAAAGACAGCACGGCAAGATTCATGGCCGAGGAAAGTATTGCACGTGAAGTGTTTGGGGATGAGTTCGTCGATCACTATGGAGGTACAAGAGAGCATGAGCTACGATTATGGGACGAAGCCGTTACCGACTGGGAGGTAAGACGCTATATCGAGACCGTTTGATGAAGACAAACCACCGGTTTATCCTTTGGAATTTGGCGACGGCGTCATGGAGCTGTGCATACATCCAAATTCAAGTTTCCTGTATTCACTGATGAATCGCTTTCATGTGGCTAACCAAAGGTTGCGCCCAAAAGAACTCCGTTCGCAACGACGCTACATGTTCTATGAGATTATCTGGTCGCAGTGATCTCCACTGGCGCAAAACATTCACCAATCGACCACTTGTGTGTTCAAGTGCGATTGAGAAACAAGGCTGGTTGAATAGACAGGTAACCATTCACTGCAAGTCTACAATTTTTCACTCTTCATCCCTATTGTTCCCATTGTCACCACCGCACACGCCTCCTGATTCACATTCATTCCTTTGTGCATATACTACATATTTAGAAATAGCCTTTCCTTTACCATTACGAGATTTTGGTGCCTCTTTGTCCCTACTTCTGTATGCTCAAGTGAGTATATTTGATGTCCTCAGACTCTCAAGGAGTATCGTTTCAACACCCCTTTTGTCAACTGCGTGTTTATTTTATCATTTGTATATATCCCGTTACTCCAATTCCCTCAATAGCACCATGGGTGTCAACAGTCGTCCAAGAAGAAGCTTGAAGCCTACCCTACGGCTGCTTGAGGCACAAGGCTTGGTTAAGCCTCCTAAAATGACACTCCCCTTAACCAACAGCGTCAGTGAAAAGGACACTTCCAAAGGAGCAGAGCCGGTCTCTAGCCCTCGTAGAAGTTCAAGGATAAAATCAATTGTCACCCAAACGACACATTATACTCAGAATGCAAGGCGGCAGACAAGGCGCATTGTCCATTGTGAACCTAAGGATCCGATTCAAAAGCTCTGCAGTGCCTCTCTCGCGAAAATCTACAAGGAGATTAATTTGTTTGCTCGACGAGACATGTCAAAGTTCTGGACCCCAAAGGAACAGAAGAAGCTGAACGATGAGATGGGAGCCGTCCAGCAAATCCTACGGCAAGCCAGGATGATTCGTTCCCTCAGTCAAATCCCATTAGGACAGCACAAGTGCTTACAAAGACGGCTCAACACTTTCAGAACAGACATTCCAGCGGTCGTCAGGGCGGTAGCAAGGGCTAACGCAGACTGGTCGATCGCGAGAGACATACAACAAAGGTTCACGGACTTTTGTGAAAGCCCCAATCTCATGATCTTGAGTATTTGCGCTCACTCTCAGACATTCAGAGAAGCCATCTCCAGGTCGGACGAGGACTGCCAGCAACAGAAACTGCCAGAATGGGATAGTCTGTTTGCAATGATTAAATCCAGCGCATCCAGTCTAGAACTCTTCGCGCAAGTTCGAAATTTGGCGTGGAAGACGGCCCTCGAGCACTCAAATAGCCATTTTGGCGTTCTCCTGGACCACCTTTTCATCAAGCCCCACAGCATCCCCGATATTGGAATGGAAAGCTTTGGTATTAAACCGAGTGACCTGGATCAAGTCCACGATATCGGTCTCGACAAAGAACCAGGCTCGTGGGTCCTTTCTGGAGGGAAGGGCCCCGCGTGGAGAAGCAGGATTGAGATCTTGCCAACGAAACCGACGCTGTCCGAGTTAAAAGAGAAAAACCCTTCAGTCGAACTGCTGTCTAAAATGGACGTGCTCCAGGAAAACATCAACGAATCGACCGTTCTCCCTGATTACCGATATCCCGAATGGATGAAACCGCGCGACAGCAAGCAACCGACAGATCCTCGATTTGCCGGGTACGAGCAGGAGCCGTGCGAGGTTTGTGGCAGGAAGGGCACGCCAAAGTCGGCCAGAGACAAGATCAGGCTGTGTAGATGCACGTTTGATGACCTCCAGAGGTGCTACAGGCAAGACGAGACACTCTTTGAAGTGTTTGACACGGAGCGGTTGGGAGCAGGGGTACGAGCGCTGCAGGACTTCAAGGCCGGCACCTTCATTGGCGAGTACGTTGGCGAGGTCTATCCTCACGGTAATGACGAGGGGAGCGACAACGACTGGGTCTCGCGATACGGGCATGGTCTGTACATGATGTACGCGGAAAATATCTGGATGGACGGCGTCCCAACAAGAAATCCAAAAAAGAAACAAAAGCACGTGTACTGCATTGACGCCGCCCGGCTGGGAAACTGGACGAGGTACATCAACCACAGTTGCCGGCCCAATACAGCATACAAGTCCGTCAACGTCGGCCATCGGAGATTGATCCTGATTAAAACCACCAAAAACATCGCCTTTGGCGAGGAGCTGACCGTCAACTATGGCAACTGGTACTTCAACAACATCGACTTCGGCTGCAGGTGCGGCATGGCCTGCTGTCGTCGTTGGGTCGAGGGGCTAGTCCCGGATGATGCGCCCAAGCCGGATACCTTAGAGGACGCAAAGGCGAAGGGTACGGCCCCGTCATGGGCAATGGCGGATGATCATGTCCCGTTCGATAAGCCTATAGCGAAGAGTAGGCTGGGTTTGGCTCTCGTAAACAAGAAGAGGAAGAAGGAGGAGGATGATGAGGAGAGTGAGCGCAAGAGGAAGAGATAGTGAGACGAGACTTAGATGAAAATTTTCCACCAATATCTTGCTCAATTGCAAACTTTCAATTGAATCGAGTTTCTCTGCTCACCAGTCTTCACTTTTAGGGGTTGGTTTACCAGGGTCAACGAGGCTCCTTATTCTTTGGGATTCAGCCTTGTCAATTTTCTCCACCTCCATACACGTGACCGTAAACCGAATTCCTCACTTTTTCACCCATACTCCTTCCTACCTCCCTAGGTACTCGCATACACTAGGTCTAAGCTGTGCACGTTGAGGCATGACCTTAAAATGTCCATATCGACGTGTTTCGTACGCGACATGGCGTCTGCAACTATTTCGTACCCTGTGTTACAATGAAATTGGGAACAGTGCTCCAAAATCTCACTTCCAACGAGAATCGCGGAAACGGCACTACAGCACCTCTCAGCGTCGCCAGAAAGATGCATCGAGCCGACATCCCGACAATCATTTCCCAAGTCCAAATCATTCGCTTGATGACCCTATTGCCCACGAAGCCTCGCCGCCGAACCCTTTCGACTCTGAGGGCGTCAACCGCATGAAAGACGCCCTTGCGGGGGTGAATCTATTACGCGCGAAGGCCGGCCGACAAGAAGGCTTTAAAGTGTGGCTGCCTGAGGACACTGTCCGTCATGAATCGCCAGTGGGATATAAACTCAAGAATCAGCATGGGCGCCGTAGGAAGAAGGAACGTGCTCCGAAAGATGGCACAGGATTGGAAACGAATGTTTGGGCTCGCATCCTTAGCAGCCCTATTCGAGCATGTTGGAGCAGCGGTACAAGGCTACCGGTGGCGCTACTGAGCAACTGGAGTTTGGTCAGAGCACCGACATCGGACTCTATCTACGCACTGCCGACAGAACTGGCAGATTTAGATGCCTTTGAGGAGAAGATGGCTGCGGAGATGTATAAAGAGCAATGGAAGTTCAAGGCCCAAGAATGGCGAGCCGATGCCAAAAAACGCCGCGCCACATCCGACGAGGTCCAGAGCACTGAGATTGTGCACCAAGACTCGAACGTCAAAGACATATCAACTTCACCTGCAAAAAGCCCTGGTCGTCGTCGCCGCGATCCTTATAGCACACGCGTTTTCACATACATCAACTACATTCGGCACCTCACAGCGAGTATTGCAAAAAATCGAACTTCTAACTCATGGAAAGATGTAGACAAGAACACACCGATTCCCTTTGACAGCGGACGTCTGTTCTCTCCCAAGATCAGGGAGACTTTGCATACAGCCTCCCATTACGAGGCCAATAGGTTGAAGGTCGCGTTGGCTAGAAAAGAATTAGAGAAGCCTCCTCATGAGTCAGACAAGTTCGCCTTCAAGACCTCATACTGGCAGCCAGACATTGACGATCGGCTGACTCGCATCCTACAAAAACGTCTCGTCCTTGCCCTGAGGACAACGGTCGAGGTGCTGGATGGGTCTCTTCGCAAGCAGCTTGAGAGAAGAGTTCTTGCTCTGCCTATACCTCGAACGGGGGAATTCCGCATTCAACGGCGTCGAGGCTTCTCGGATGCTCTACGCGGTTGGCGAATGGATCGTCAAGACGGACAAAGCTCAGAAGCTCTCGACGAGTCGCCCGCATCGGAAGAGCTGATCGACGAGCCTGCAGTCAACCAAACCCTGGACGAAGAAACGTTGCCGCCTCCCTCATGGCTGCCAGGAAGTATCCTGCTACATATCGGCAAGGGTAACCTTGATGAGCTCATGGTCCCGGAGATTACACCGTCGAGGGCCTTACGACACCTCCCGCGTCTGCCAAAAAACAGCCTGATTCCAACCATGGTGCCCGTGGGCGGAGCCTACCGCATCCCAGCGTTTTCACTGCATCGCTTCTTCACCGACTCCGACCACCCAGACGACATCCCCGACTCGGCGACCGCCAACCTCAAGGAACTCGAAGACATCATCAACAGCTGCGCGTCCTTCAACCTCTTCGCCCCGACCGCCACTCGCTCGCCGCCCGCCACGCCCACGTCTCCACTCTACTCTCCATTCCCCGGCTCCGAGCAGCCCCTCCCAGAGAATTTTTTCCTACTCATCAAGCCGTTCGCCGGCGCACAAATGAACCTCATTGAGGAGATCTGGCGCCTCTGGCGCTACATGGGTGGCCACAGACACGGCCGAGAGCCGTCAGTGGACGATCCGGATTTCCAAGTGGACATGGATTTGCTAGAAGAGGAAAAAGAAGACGATCCGGACGAGGATTCTACCCCCGCCACCGACCTCTTGTGGACTCCAATGCCAATTACAGCGGCACCAGCGTCGTCGTCGTTCGGCCTGACCATGCCGAGCAGCGAATTTAAGAGGTGGTTGGATGCGCGCTACTCGACAGCGAACGAGGCCGTTAAAAAGTGAGGCCTACGCTCTGCTATGCCCGGCTAGGCTCGAATCAAGCGTGAAAATGGGTGTTCGGTGTGCGGGAGGACGTCACTGTCCTTCCATGTATAGTGAAGTAAAGCAGGAGGAACGTGCGGAAGATATGGTATCCCCTAGTACAATACAATACATACATCAGCTGAAGCGACTACGCCAGGCAGTCCATCGTCTTTTCTCATGTAATGTACCATTTCTAGCTTGATTGATTAATTGAAGACCCCTTTACTCCCCCTGTTCCAAGCACAAGCATTGAATAGCCTGAAATGAATATTCCTGGGTACCTAAGTTCATGATTGCCTGAGTTTCTGTCTGGTTCCATTCCATTCCCTGGGCACATCAATATAGAAAGTAATAAGATGAGCCCACAAGTTTTGTTTGTTTTCCCATCGTACCCTGCATACCAGTGCGAGATACTACCTGCGTACATACGCTTAAGCAACATAATAACTCCTACGCTGGACCCTGCGCACTCTCATGGCGACGCGACACGGAAGAATAAGGGGAAACTAAGGAAAATAAGGGAATGGGCTAAAAATACTCCCCCGGCCCTTTCCTCCTGGTGCCAATTTGGCTGGTCGTGTTGATCCGAAAGCCCGTGGCAACGAAGATGACTTGGGCATGTTCTTCACAGTATTCGAAGCGGGCGACGAATACGCAGTCGGGCAGAAAGAGAACTTTCAGCCCACGCGGTAAGCGTCGTAGATGACTGTGGAGGGGAACTTCGTCAGCAAGGAATCTAGCGATGCTATCACATCGACAACCGAGGGCAAAACTCACCTTCGCCGGAGCGTCTACAGCCACTTCCAATCCACATACAAGCATTCAAAAAAGCATACCTCTCGTCGCCGGTTTCCAGTTCAATGGACATCCGGAACTTGTATTGGTTGGCAGGGACTTGATCTGCCTGGACATTGTCGTTCAAGCGTTCGAGCACTTCTTTCGGCCCCGTCCGCCAGCCTTTCGACCGGGCGGTGATATAGGCGGGCGGGTCGTCGTTGGTCTGCAGGAGGTAGGTGGCGTCGATGCGTGTCGCCAGATCGCGGACGACTAGTTGGTTGTCTTGGCCACCAGGCTGGGGGTAGTTGTCAGTATGAATAGGCCTTTAGGGAGCCAGCGGCAATAGCAGAGGTCTCTAGACTTACAATAATGATACCTTTGCCCCATCGTCCAGCCCACTGTCCTCCCACGATACTAACCCAATCGCGATGTCCATACAACGCAGATCCAACGGCTATCTTGGGGTTGAGTTTGATGCTGATACGGAAGTCGAGCTCGAGTGTCGGGGCCGGGATCTGAAGGGAACGAGCAATATCTCCTTCATCGAAGCGGTGGAGGAGATTGTTTGCGGGTATGGATTCCTTCATTACGTTCTGATATGTAGCACACTCTAAGAGATGCTGTCGTTGCCTTGAGGTGTTCTTTGCGCGGATCTGGTTACAGTAGATGCATTGCACCGACAGGCACTTGTCCTCCTCTTTGGCTCTGAATTCAACAAATGCAGCATGCACATCGTCGAGAGGTGGAGCGGGTAGGTTCGAGCCCGGTGTGTTCTTGGGAGTCTTCTGTGGCTTTGGTGTGGTTCGTTGTTGCATGGGCGTCGAGTTTTGGCCCTGGGGTGTCTGGGAGGCCATGGAAGAGGCACCATTTGGAATGGTCTGCATGGGAGTGGTGTGAGTTGGCAAGCCACTGTTTATGGTACCATTAGCGGTATGTAGATTATTGGGAGTGCCGAAGCCATTGGAAGTGGCGATGCCGTCGCCAGCGGACTGAGGACGAGGGGCATTGGGATGGTTCTGGAGGCCCGGACACTCGAGCAGGTGCTGTTTCTGACGGGAGGTGTTCTTTGCACGGATCTGTTGACAGTAGATGCACTGCACCGACATGCATTTGTCGTCTTCTGTAAGTGTGTGGAGACACACAGCCTTGGTCAGCTAACTGAAGTTGAACTTGTGACAGTAATGTATAGTAGTAACGTGTTGGTATAGTACAGTCTGATACTCCGTACTGGGGATGACAATTACGATACTGGATACTGGGGACCACGCATGACTGTTTGTTACTCACCTTTGGCCTTGAACTCGACAAATGCTGCGTGCACGTCTTGATCGATCGTTCGTCCCATGTTTGCAATTGATGGATGATGGTCGCCTTGCTTGCTTCGCCGTCCCTGTCGATGTCGATGTCAATGACGATGGCTCAGGTCCTCGGGTGGTTGTCGCAGTTTGCAGCTCACGCGGTTTCCAAGGCACCACCGATTCGGTTAGTCCCGAACTCGATTTCAGTTCACAACCGAATCAGTGACACTCTTTCGTCTGACGAGCCAATTCACCCGTACCGATTGAATGATAAGAATACGATCGCGCAGAGGGTCTCACTCGAATTGGAGAATATAATTAAATCTTATAGAGTCGTTGTAGAGGCCAATTCCTTCATTCAACCAGAGTATATCTCCGGGTAGGCCCCTGGGACATTCCCGGTCTGTGAGGGTGTTATAGAGTGGTGGGCTTATTACCTGTCAGACTTCTATAATTACTCAGCTCGGAATCATTCCTTCCCCCATTTCAGGTTTCATGGTGAGCCTGATGTGTTTCCATCGTACTTGAATACGTATCCTCTGGCCTCCACGGCGTTCAAGCCTAGCGTCTTTATGACGGAATGCCAGTTGGGCTACATAGGTATTCAAGGGCGGCTACAACTAAAAGAGAAGAATTCCTTGATTCTGCAATATGTAGGAGATATCAAAAGTGTCCAAAGGACGGTCAGTGCTCCGTACTCGTATCCGTACTTCGCAATGAGCCAGCCGCTGCCCGGGTGGTTCTCTAAACTCCCGCCAAGGCCATCCTCTCAGAACATTCCCGTCGGCGCGAGGAGTACCTATGTACTCTTTCCCAAGTATCTCAATAACTCGCGTGTAGTCCATGCCAGCGAGCAACCCTGCCGATTCTGCCAGAGCAAATGTCGACAGAGCAATGCAGGGGGACAGGCTTCCGACAATCGACTAATTACCGATGAGGACGGCAAGCTCCAGCCCTCAGCTGATTGAACCATGCCAACCAGCGCGGGCTGCAGGAGTCATGGCGATGATGGTGATGCCGCTGCGGCCCAGTTAGCCCCATCCGAGGATTGAAGACCGGGACCCTCAACCTAGCTGGATTCATGACGAGCACAGCTGGACACTCTCGACGTCGAGGAATCGGACTTTGTAGGCCTTTCGGCGGCGGAAGCCTTTGGAGGGGGACCATCGGCCTTGGACCTGAGTAAGATGCACCTTTGTAGCTGAAGGACTCGTGGGGCCCTACCGCGTGCCTCGACTGAATGCCTTCCCACTGATTTCCGAGAGATGGAGCAATTTGGCTGCCGACTCCATCTTATCCTTGCGGAGTCCATCTCTTCATTGTAGAGTGTTTGCAAACCAGTCTCAGACTCGTCAGGAGACAGAGGGTGTGTTTTCTCCGTCTTCGGCCTTTCGCATCATCCACAGTGTCCTTTTTCCACGGCGCGGTTGTCGAGTCCACAAAGGGCCCAGTTCCTGGTTTGCAGCCTATGTTTCTCAGCGGAAGTAGCTTTTGGGCCCATAGGGCCATTATCTATTAAATGAGACAGAGAGATGGGGGACTTGCTCGGCGCGAAACAAAGGAAAAAATGTTGCTGCGCAGTTTCTATATCTTTCGTCTATTAGTGGCCGAAGGTAGGTGCGATACCGGTCGGGCTCGGCGTGGTGCGAGTAGACCTACGCCAGACAGCATTCAAGAGCCTTCGATGCCGGGTGTGAGTGGTTAATTGATGTTGAAGCAGCCAGAGTGTCAGTAGACAAAAACTCGGTATGCTCTGTTCGATGGAGGATGCCCTCGCCCGGGACGTCTTTCTGAAATGGTCGAGTCTGAAAATCGTACATCCACGGGTGTAAGGACGAACGAGGCAACGGCGCAAAGGGAGGAGAAGAACTATTGCAGAATAGCCTCGATTGGACTGGAAAAGCCCACGGCAGCGAGGCTCGGATGTATTTCGTCAGTAGCTACCAGATTACCAGAAAATCATAATAACGTGCCTAGCCATCGGAGCATGAGGGCGGTTTCCTTGCACGACATGATCGTGCTGTATTTCGCTTTCCCTGTTCACGGCGTTGTTCTTGCAAGGGATCGTTACTGCCCAGGCGACTGGCTTGGTAGACAGACACTCTTTCCCCTTCCAACATGACTTCGAGGCACCTATTTTGCCGCTTTCAGCGCTTCAAACCTTGGGAGAGACAGGATCATTGGCAAGTACGGCAGGTGGCAGAGTAGTAGTTCTTCCGTGGTTTTCTGCTCGACCTTTCTCTCAAAGTCTCTCACCCTCCGCCCTTTCAACAATTCAGCATCCACCACACCATTTACGACTTCTTGTTATTTCAAGAATTGTCTGACCATCGTTAATGCTGTATTCGGACAACGTCCTCGACCTTACGTCGAGTTCACGGCAGCCATTGCATCCTGGGTGCTCCTGACGTTTCCAACTGCATAGCCCACTGTAAAGGCAGGTCTTCCCCTGCGAATCCCAATGTTGAGCTTGCTAATCTTCAGACGATTTTGCCCTTCGGGGCGGGGATGATGAGATCTGTCATCCTTCGGAAGGACACCGAGGTGGTTTCGGGTTTTTCTTGATTTTTCTAGTCGCTCCCGTCTCAGCTTGGCTGACCAAAAAACCCCCCCAGGTATTCGATTCGACTCCCAGCTGTGGGAACACCCCGCCATCACCACATGCAACTGTGGCCCTTCCTAAATCCCATCCTCCGCAAGCATCCGGTGTCCTGGTCGTCTTACCTGGTTTAAAGGATTTCACGTGGCAAGGGAACGTGCAAGAGGCGGAGATACTTTCGTGTTGGCATGGGGTGGAAGCCAAAATTCGATCATGTGTAAGATAGTAGTACAAATATTGTCCATAGTCACAGTGGGACGAGAAGACTATCGGATGAAAGGGAAAAGATTTGGACATAAGAAAAACTCAGCCCTTCAGCGGCACCAGTGGCTTCTCACCACGCAACACGCAGATGGCAGTTGCTAGCATAGAAACATGGAAATTGATAGTTAAATGAGCAAGTGATTCCCACAAACAAAGCATCAGGACCTGGATTTCATGCTCGTGATTGTAGGACGACCTATACGTTGTTAGTACAGTGAACACCAACTCCAGTAATGAAGGCAAAATTTGATCAAGACGACATGACAGAACTACATGAAAGTGGTGAACAGGCGCACTTCACAGCGCAACAAAATTCCAACGGTTGACGCAAATATCAACGGTCCAGAGAAGGTGGCCTCAAAAAAACGGATGTGCTTCAGAATGGAATACGCATTATCAGCTGCTAGGCACCCAAACAAAGTAGGGCTTGACGGCTTTGGGTATTCCCGATATCATCATTAGTATGAGGCCTCTGACCCTCTTGCATGTATCGGCTAATCTGTTTGTCACCCTTACGATAATGCGTTGATAAGGGGAAAGGAAGAAGAGAAGAAGCGGACTTGAAGCCTCAAATATACCCACGTCCCCGCTCAGCCAGTCTTGGCGGCCAGACCTGCAAGCCTAGTAGTACTATATTACGTGACCTCGCGTGACTGCGAGGAGGCAAATAAGGAATGGTGTTACCAGTAAACCTGCTCGCGTACTCCGTACTCACCCCTCTTTCAGACGAGGGTGATGCCGCCCTACGCTTACCTTTATCGCTCACCTATTGTAGGGGCAATGGCGCTTTGGCATTGATGGCTCTCCACCTGTGATGTCTAGAGTGAATTTCACGACAGTGAAGAGGTAGATGAGAATCTGAAAACGGGGTTCGCTTGCAACTCCGGGAGGGGCAGGTTGCTGCTTATTTACTGTAAGCACGGAATACTCGTAAGTAAAACGCGTTTGGGCCCGATGATTCCATCAATCACTACCACAGCTTGACCCGTTTACGACGAGGAGCAGCGTAGTGGCTTCGACAGGTGGACAAGGCCGGGCTGTCCCGAGGCTGGAGCCCAACCAGGATTTTGCGATGCTCAACTAGGGCTCTGATGAACTTGTTCATCAAACGATAGGAAGCAGGTAGGGGAGCATGTGATCCTATTCAACGAACTATGCTTGGATTATGCGGACCAAGTTAAAACAGATGTGCCGGGAAGCCTCTCTTCGCTTGAGGTGACGATACTACAGGAGATATATATTGTAGAGTCCTAATAAAGAGGAGTTTGTCGGGCTGCGAGAAAGTTGTATGATGCCGCCCAACAAATTGCTAACCTGCCCAACTAGGGGTTTTAGATTGATAACAAGTTGAGAATGGGTGACTCTTTATACTTGTAAGCATCGCATACCATAGTATTTCCCTCGAACTTCTCGCCCCTCCTCGCTCGCAAGGAAGAAATTGAGCGCAATTTCTGGGGCAATTTTCAGGAAAATCACGGTTGCAAAAATACGAAACCAAGTTACGAGTCAAGTGCCAAGCCTTGCCTGGTCTTTATTTTCTGCACTGGAGAATCGTACAGGACGTGTGGCCTTTGGTACTACAATGATGTACGGAGTACTCTATGTGTCTGGTAGACACCAGTCTAGTGTCTGAGTACCCCCATCTTAACAAACGACCCCTTAGGTAGGAGCAACCCCGACCAGAATTGAGCATGTTATTTGTAGAGAAGAAAGCCTACCAAATTCGATGAGTCAATCCCACTTCATCCTAGCATTGTTTCCGACAGACCCACGAGGCCTATTATCACGACAAATGCAATAACTATGTTGAGAAGCGGGCAAGGACTTTGGAGGACAGATCCGGATTACAAGGATATTTGTCCAAATCTTTCAGAGACTAAGTTTGCTCAAGTGAGCGATCTTCTGCTGGAGAATCCTAATCTGAACTCGACCCATCTGTTTCGCGCGGACATCATCTTCGATAGTGCGAATATACTAAAGACAGTATCAGAGAAAGAACGAGCATATGGCGTCGTCACAAATGGCCACCGTGAGGGAGGCACCGTCCATGAGGAGAGAGACCGTGTGATTGGTACGCCTTATTTACAGGAAGAGACTAGAGTGGGTGCGGCTCACGACATCGACGGTGCGATCCTCAAGCGACGGGTCTTGCGAAAGCTCATTCCGAGGAAGCCACAGCTCGACACTGTCCTCGAACAATGGTGTTATTTCTATGATATCTCTCCATCTCCCAACCGCTCAGGTCGCGTTGTGGTGTATGTCCCACGGGTCGAGTCTGGGGGGGCTATGCCATGGTACCATCCCCCTGTTCAGTCTCTCGCATACATGTATGAGAAGAAGGACGACGGGGCGTCACTATCAATCCATTTTCTACCTTTCGAGCCTAGTAAGGAGGTGCCCAGTCGCTTGCACCGCACATTCATCTCTCTCCTCCGGACCTTTCTCAGATTAGCGAAAAACCCAACACCAGAGCAAAAGGTGACAACTGGGGTCAAGGGCAATGCAACATGGATATCTATGACTCCCTCCGCGCTGAAAGACACAATACTACCGCAACATACAGTCCAAGACACCTACAGCCGACTGAAACAACGGTACGCCTCCGATCTCGTTTCTCGGTGGGTCGAGAAAACCGAGCCATCCAAACACGTCTTCGAGGATCTATCTATCGCCGCGTTTGTCATTGAACTCTGGATACAAATGTACCCCACAACAACCGACTTTCCAGGATTTGTCGACATTGCATGCGGCAATGGTGTCCTCACCTATATCTTGATCAAAGAAGGGTACGCTGGTCGAGGGTTTGATGCTCGTCGCCGAAAGACATGGGAAGTTTTAGGAATAGATGAGTTTCTAGACGAGATGATTTGCATTCCACAACCGTTTCTAGCCACTGTCGAAAGTGAGATTGGCGACTTGCTACCAGATACCAGAATCCACAGTGGCCTCTTCAAACCCGGAACATTCATCATCTCCAATCACGCCGATGAACTCACGCCGTGGACACCACTGTTAGCTACTCTCTCCTCCCCAACCGCACCGCTCCCATTTCTTGCAATCCCTTGCTGCTCACATGCTCTCAGTGGGGCGAGACATCGATACAGCCCCAAAGATATCAGTCTGGAGTCCACCGACTCAACGATCAATGAGACTGAGGACCAACCCGCGGCCGGCGATTTGAAGGCCCTGCGGGTAGCAAAGATGAAAGCAGCCAATCATGCAGACGACAAGAGTATGTATGCCTGCTTGACCCGTAAAGTTGTGAGTATCACGGAAGAACTTGGCCTCGATACGGAAGTCACATTGATGAGGATCCCCAGTACGAGGAATATTGGAATCGTCGGAAATCGCATTGGGGCGACCACGAGGGGGAAGGAGAAGACACAGGCTGTACCTGGAACTGTACCTTCTGATCTAAGTGGCGCAGGGTTGCATGTACAGAAGATTGTCGATCGAGAATGTGGGAGATCGGGTGGGGTGCGTGAGGCAGCCCAGACATGGATTCGACGCGCCCAGCAGCTCCAAGTAGGGAAGGGGAGGGGAAAAGTCAACCTTGGAGGCAACCCGGTACAGGATTGATCTAGAGCATCTCAGGTGTTCATTGGTAGCTTGAAAAGTATCTCATGGGCTCCCACTTCTCGATACACTCCGACTTACCACATTGCTCGCTGTATCATCCTCGACATTCGGCAGTGCCACATTGAAAAGACCTTCTGCCCACTCTGCAAATGTATCAATATCCCACACAGTATTCTCTGGGCCTTTGCCCTTGCGAGAAATCTGAGTTGCACCGTTGACCTTCCCGTTACCACTCAGCCGCCTGACATATCCATCGAAGAAAGCTTCATAGATCTGGACAACCTGGTCCTCGACTGCAGCAACGAGGGTCTCCCGTGTACGAAGGTCGTCAATGTATTGCTCCAGCTTCGCTCGAAGGATGGGGATCTCTTTCTCGATGTTCTTGCGCGTGACTGAAACCGCCTTGTCCAAGTGTTCGTTTTTGAGATTCGATTTCTCCACATCCCTTGGTAATTCCTTCGTCATGTCGTTTGCAAAGCCTGCCGTAAAATCATTGATTACGGTTCGAAGACGCCCGTCGAGCTCGACCTTCGCGTCCAACATATTTTCAACGACTCGAGGCAGCAAGCCACCAGTGCTGAAAAGCTTCATCCAACTCCTCAGGTTGAATAGACCCCCGCGTTCGCGTAACTCGTAGAAAGTACTGGCGACGCCAGAAAAATCGAAGGAAACATCGGGCGTGACGAATTCAATATCAAAGGCGACGATTTGGGACTTTAGAAGGAGAAGGTTTCGTAATAAGAACAGCTGTCCATCAGCGGGAGAGGATTTGGAGGATATCTGGAGCGATGCAGAATGTAAAGAGATGGTGGTTTGATGAACAATTTGATGTGCGAGGTCGTCAAAGACGGAAGAGTTGACCAGTCGGTATATCCGCGAAAGGAGTTGGATGGCCTTCGCAAGTGTAGGAAAGCAGTTTTGAAGTGCAGTACGTCGAGATGCAATGGTCCAGGAAAAGGCACCTTCATCCCCTGAGTCTTCGTCGGCAAATTCTGGTGTTTTTGGAGTTATTGGATCTCGTGATGTGCGGCGGCCAGAGAGAGGCGTGCTCGCGGTTGGTGGGCGTGAGGTGCGTCGTGGATAGTCCAGGTCGTCCGGCTTCGGCTTGAAGTTTTCAATCTCGTCTCGCAGAATAGCCTGTGCACGGAAGAGCAGGCGACTCTGTGCATCCTCCAAAGCTGGCTGGATCAGAGAGGTGAAATCGAGCTGATTCATGTCAACCGGGCCGTCTTCTTCCTCGTCATGGAGGTATCGAGTTTGCAGCAGTGTCACAAGAGAGCAGAGCTTCGACAACTTGTTCTCATGGATTATGCGTGGGCGGAGATGATCGTATAGTGGCTCACACACAGACTCGAGGAATTCATAGACCCCGCGGTAGCCATGGAACCATTCACCCCAGAGCTCAAACTCATCCAAGCACATACCTCGGACATAACTAATACTGGAGCGCGCAAATTGGACCAGATCTTTGGAACTGGGAGCTTGTCCGATCTCAGTGAGTTGCCGCTGGACAATCGGGAGTATCAGTCTCGCTCGACATGCAGCAAAGCTGGCGTGTAATTCGTTCATGAGACTTTGGTATTCTCCTTCTGTACCTGGCTCTGCCTCTGCTGGTGGATTGGCGCGTTTTTGGATTTCCAGACCGAGTTCTTTCATTTCTGCGGCACCTACCCGGAACTTAGCATATAGCAGAGCCGACATAGTTGTGTCGTTCAGCTGTTTCGCTGCGATGCGACCCGCAACCTCTGTTGTGGTCTCCCTGACTCCAGCCATGAATGTATTCCGGACTAGAGTTAAGGCTCTGGTCAATAGCAGTCGATAGCGTGATCGGAAGGTCTCGGCTTCTTTGTGACTTGTATGTGTCTGCATGTAGTCTATGCACTCATCTAGAGTAACAAGCATCTCAGAGAAGTCTTTGCTTCGGACAAAGGCTCCAGCGCCCGGCGCGTTGAGTCTTCTCGTGATCCGTTCCAAGGGTTCATAGAAGCGGAGGTTGTCGGCGATATCCTGTGCCACAGAGTCATTCTTTCGCTGCTCCTCAAGGACGCTAGCCGACTGCTTTCGGAAAGCCTTCGTCTGCACATCGATGCCTTTGAATGACGCAGAGATTTCAGATAGTTCGTCGAGAATTGCTGCGGTGTCCGCGAGGAGGGTGTCGAGATGGGATCGTGCGTTGTCCAATTGGTCAAGATAATTTCTAAATGTTCTTTAGTGAGGATGTCAATGGCGGGATTCAAACCTGTGTTCCTCGTACTGGTATTCATCCAAACCGGCATCTAGCAAGTCTTCATCTATGTCACCGGACAATTTGAGGAGATCGAGTTCATTTCCAGCACTTTTGAGTTGTGCTAGGGTGGCATCTTGTGGATCACTTGTGTTCTTTTGGGAGGCCATGGCTTGAGCCAGGGAAGGGTGGAAGATATCTCTGGAGTCATATGGAGACTAGATTTAAGGACAATTAGATCCCTTCATGATTGTGAGAGTCGCAGCAGAATTGACAGGTTGACATGTCCCAAGGCCAGTCATGGACTCGGTCTTCAATTGTTTGGTGGGCTGTGGCTTGGTCGCCCAAAAGGGAAGAAATTCTGCCGGAAAATCCAAAGGCGGTGAAAACCGGACAATGACGTCCTCCATTTCACGAATACGGCCAATCCGTGTCGGGGCATATCAATCTCAATGTGAGCTTTTGATGGGCTTCTTGTTCTTTTGGTCAGGGTCTGTTTGAATCCCGAATACGATTTCTCGATGGCTTCCAGGAGCTTAGGAAGTTCGACAATTTGTCAGTTCACTAGATCATCACGATCGACAGCCATCACCTCCAAGAGTCGTTCACTGCCTCGAACCTTCTCCACCAGAGTCCCGAACCATTCCCACCCTCACCAAGCGTGGAAAAGACATTCGGTTGTCCTGTTCGCTGCGGCTGCCACGGTTGCATTGATCTATAACACGAGTTCGTTCACCGAGGCGTTGACAGAAGCTCCAGCTCCTGAGCCACCGGAGATCAGGATCGAAATACCCAAGAAGAAAAAAGGTGCTTCCAAGGAGGAGAATAGAGATCTCATCAGCTCACAGCATCTGCAAGTCAAGAAAAGCTGGGAAAACCCTGGTGTGTACATTTGGGGATCCAATACAGGACAAGTTGCGTCACCAGGTTCCAATGAGCCTTATGTCAAAACCCCTCGACGATTGTCGTATTTTGATGATGTCTTACTACGAGATCTCAAGCTCGATAGGAATTTCGGTGCCGCTGTTCTGGAGAATGGAGACCTTGTCCAGTGGGGGAAAGCCTATTCTGAAGACAGCACGGGGCCAATGGTGACTTTAAAAGGGAAAGATCTCAAAGGCATTGAAATATCCAGAGACCGAGTTATTGGCCTATCGAATGACGGGACCGTCTACTCAATCCCTGTTTCAAAGGCTGATCAAGCGACAGGCCACAAACCCAATGAAAGTTCTTGGATCCCCTTCCTGGGCTCTTCTGCCAGCACAAGCTACAGAAAGCTCGCGCCACGGAACCTAAATATGGGCGAGAAAATCACGAACATTAGTGGTGGTCTTGAGCACGTCTTGCTCCTCACCAATAAAGGGCGAGTCTATTCTGCTGCATCAGGCACCGAGGATTTTCCTAATAGAGGTCAACTTGGAGTTCCGGGTGTGACCTGGCTTACACGACCAGAGGGCCCCTATGACATGTGTCATGAGCTGACAACTTTACGAGGCTTTAAGATTAAGCAGGTGGCTGCAGGAGATTTCCATTCTGTGGCTCTGGACGAAGAAGGTCGAGTCTTCTCCTTTGGCGACAACAGCTCCGGTCAGCTCGGATTCAACTATAACCCCGAAGCCCCATATGTCGACACTCCATCCCTTCTCCCCATCAACAGACTATATCAAGGTACAAATCAGGTGCCCAAAGTCACCAGCATTTCGGCGGG